>Ga0315289_10000472_pt1 | contig 62019 bp, 48 predicted proteins | sample YL17G11_40_MG_FD_203452 | JGI IMG/M metagenome (GOLD analysis project Ga0315289, IMG submission 203452) | Sediment microbial communities from Yellowstone Lake, YNP, Wyoming, USA - YL17G11_40 | ecosystem: Environmental > Aquatic > Freshwater > Lake > Sediment | place: USA: Wyoming | collected... | reverse complement strand
TGGCATTATCATAAGGTCCATAGGTCTTATGAAAAACCATGTGCCTGTAACCACCCGGACCAACCGCAATCATCCGACCCATGGAGCCGTTCTTCTGGTAATCATAATAAGTCGAACCCCATTGAGCTTCCTCATAGACCGTAACCTCCGGATTGATGTTGTCACAGTCACCCTTATTACCTTCATACATCACGGGTGTAGGTGTAAAATATGCGCCAGGGGTTTGGGATCCACCATCTACAGGAAGGGCTACCGAAGCATCATAATTAGATGATTTGTTCTTGGCTAAAGCTCCCCCAGCAAAAATCGCCAACAGAAATATTGGCAGAACCAAAAGTAATAAAATTCTTGTTTTCATTTTTCTCTCCTATGAGAAAATCGGTTAACGGTTTTCAGTGGACATTTCATTAAAAGGCTAACGCCTTAAATCCGCAAGTATCCCCTTAGGGAATTAATCCGTTCTCCCGCTAAAAGCGGAATCAGGATAAAGCCGTAAGGATTTTATTAAAGGCTGACGCCTTAACTCCACTCTCCTTGTTTCTCCTTAGCGTTCTTTACCCACTGGAATTGAGCGCGAGACACCTCGGACCAAATCTCGGTCCTTCGACAGTGAGCTCAGGACGAACTGTGCGAGGCAAGTCTCGCTAATCCGATTCCTATTCTTCTTTTGTCTTCTGAAGTCGTAGAGCTCCGTCGACGGAGAGGTGTCGTTACTCCGATTCTTATGGTGGCTGAACATTTCCTTTGTCCGCGAAGAACAAGAGAGTTTGGTAAAAAGAAGTCTTTGGGTATTTACCGTCCTTTTCCTTTGTTAAATGTTGACGAAAAGAGAGTTTTCCTACTGCCCTTGGACAGATCATAAGGGAGAACCGGAAAATTGTTTTTATACTTTCTTAAAGTCTCTTAAAAGAGTTTATTTTGATCAAAAGAAGAGATGGCAGGGTAAGTTCAAGGATTTACGTTACCATACAGCCATGAGACCTTTAAATTCCTCTGCCCGATGGACGGATCAACCCTCTATGTTTGTCGAAGAGAATCTACCCTGGTGAAAGAAAAAACCCAACAAAGCCAAAGATTTAAATAAGAGAAGAAAGGGCTTCCTGCTCGTTTTTAAGGTCTTTAGCTTCAAAAATAGTAATCATGTAACCACAAATATATAAATACAGAAATTCAATTTTGTCAAGTATTTTTTTGCAATTTTTTTCTTTTTTTGTGGTCTGACCAGGTAGCGAGCAGAGTGGAGCCACTTGTGGTGAGCAAAGTGGAACTACAACCTATTTTTTCCTAAAGGTCGAACCGGTGATCTTGCCTGAGTTATTTCAAAGAGTTAAGACCCTTCACGTCGTTCCCTTCGGCTTTGCTCCCTTCGACTTCGCTCAGGGAGGGTGAGCAAGGTCGAACCCTCAGGGACGGTGACCCTTCAATAAATTCAGGGTCACCCTGAACAAAGTTGAAGGGTGAGCAAAGTCGAACCGTCAGGGTGACACAAAAAAACTGTTTTTCGACGACCTCGGAAGTTCTTACCCCTCATGAAATTACAAACCCAAAGTAGAACAGACTGATTTCTCAGATGGGTCTCTGTCGATCACTTTGGCTCGATATTTGGCTGGTCTCTCTTAGACGAAGCTTCATCATACTTTTGTTCTTGCTCCTCGATCCCCCTCATCCAAAAGGGAAGAAAGTTTTTCTTTAACCTCCGAATTCTTTCCTTGTCAACATATGTATGGGCAAAGGTTGTTTCTTTATTTTGATCTTTTCCTTCGTCCGCAAGATGTAGGAAGTTATTCATTGTTCTCTCCTTTGACGGTGAGCTCCTCGACTAAGGTTTATCCCGGGCATGGCGAGCGGGTTTTAGGATAAACTTGTCGAACCATTTTATTTCAGTAAGATCATTTTGTTCGCCTTTTGAAAGTTATCCGTGGTGATTTGGTAAAAATAAATTCCACTGGGAAGTGGTTTTCCTTCCTGGTCTGTGCCATTCCAGGTCACGAAGTGATTTCCCTTTTGCTCATGTTGGTCAACTAAAGTGAAAATCTTTTGCCCTAAGATGTTAAAAACCTCCAACTTCACCCATCCATCCTTCTTGAGGTTGTATTCAATTCTTGTCTCTGGATTAAATGGATTAGGATAGTTCTGCTTCAAGAGATAGGAATGGGGCAAAAAATCATCATCGGTTTGATCCTCGACATCTGAAGTGCTGACGAAAAAGTTGCAGGTCATGGTGTCGCCCGGGTCAGAGATGTTGGTCACTCCCACGTAGGTTTCACCTCCAGCATAACTTTGACTATTGGGAACGGAGCTTCCGTTGAAGGTTCTATTGCTGGAACTTCCAGGATAAGGGTCACCGCTATTGCCAAGACTAGTCCCCTTTTCCATCTGCCAAAGTCCATCCGCTTGCTCTAAGGCTGCCTTATAATGCCCGGAAGCGGTGTATCCCGGATACCATTCGTGCTTGTTTGCTCCATTGTCGGAGATATTTTCGTCAACGTGCCAGATCAAGAGTCCGGCACGGGAAAGATAGGAATCGTAACCTATCTTTTGTCGATTTTCCACCAGAAAATACTCGTTGGCGGGTGCCCCATTGGTCCATAGCTTATAGATGGTAGGCGAGTTTTTAATGGCTGGAATCTTAACTCCAGTAGCGTTGGCGGTGACGATATTGGGAGTAACATATCCTAATCTTTGCATACACCAAGCATCCGGATGCGCAGGCGAGTTTCCCATATAACCAGAGCCATTCCAGCTCCCCGCTGCCATCAAGCTCCATCTGCCTATTCCGTTGGAACTATAATCCGTATCGTAAAGATCGGGCAATCCAAAGGTGTGTCCCAACTCGTGGCAGTATACGCCACAGGTCATGTCGTATGGAGAGAGCCAATACTCCGGCTGCATGGTATATTTCCATATCCTCACTCCATCTTTTAGGTTGGCGGTGGACCAAGAGTAGGTGACTCCCCAACTATGCGACCAGATATCATCTGGACTGCCGGTGAATTCTGCACCCAGTCCTGCATGCACCACAATCAAAGCATCCACTTTTCCATCGGAATCATTATCGTATTGCGAAAAGTCCACGATCGGATCCACCAGATCAACTAAATCCTCCACTAACCTCTGTGAATTGTGGGGATAATTGTAGGGAGGATAATCTCCCCCCAGTCCATACAGCCCATCAACGTAATATGCATATGTCTCTGGAGCAGTGCTCCACCCGGTGGTTGAAGGTAGATCGACCGTGACAATATCCAACGCCCCATACGAAACCTCTTGATAGTAGTGGCGCACACATCCCTGTTGATTTTCAAAAATAAGGGTATCAAAAAATGAAGCATTGACTGAAGATGGATTATCTGAGAAATTGACCAAAAGGACTAATGCTTTAAATGATCCCACCGGACCGGTGCCGGTTGGATAGACTTGGCTTATGGGATGGAAGACAGGTTGGTCGATTCCTTTTTCTTCCTGATATTTCGGGTCAAGAACATGATCCAACAAGATTACCTTGCCCAATTTGATCTCTGTTTCTAAATCCGGATGTGGCGGCATAGCATCCAGCCTTTGATACCCTCCGATCAGAACCGCTAAACTCAGAGATAGAAACACCAAATTGATTTTATTTATAGTTTTCATCTCTCCCCCTTTAAAAGACTCAAGGTCAATTCCGCCCACCTTAAATTATGATTGCTCGACAAAATCGACAAATTGGACTTCGAGTAAAACTAATTAAAGTTGTAGTTGCTCAATTTATTGAGCCAAAAGCCTGATAAATCAGGCCACTACGAAACTATACTCTCTTTCCGCTCCAGGGCGGATGTTATCATCCGCCCTTATCCCGTGGGATGATAACATCCCACGGGGAGCAAATTGTGTTATGTCGGATTGTCACCATAATTAGTTGATAACCATTATTGAGCCAAAAGCCTGATAAACCGGGCAACTACGAACCCCCAAGCTTTTTGTAAATTACTCAGAACCTTTTTGGAAACCCTAGCCCCCAGAAAAGATTTTTTCTTCTGGCAGGTCAATTTTTAGGCGGCATCCCAAGAATTTTTTTGAAATTCTTAGGATACCACCTATTTGAATCAGGACGATTTATCTCTTCGTCCGCTTGCGACGGTTCACTTTCGTCCCCCTCGCTATCTTTCTGTATGAGCGTTTGGTTTTCTTCATCTTTCTCACCCCCTTTTGTCCAAAATTTGGCTGGTCCAACCTTTGGCAAAAACCCTTTCGGTTCATACCAAAAGCGGGATCACCATAAGAATCCACTAAAGATAGCTAAATTCACTCCTTTGCTTTTAGTGGGCCATAAACCTTTGTGATTAGCCATGCCAAAGTCCAGATGGTATTTTCCCAGATTGAATCCTAATCCGCTGGCAAAAGTGATGCCTTCTTTTCCCCCCATTGAGATTCCTCCCGAAATGTCAAGCCAGCTTAAAATTCCATATTCTGTCCCCAATGACCCTTTTACCTTTTTTGTCACTCCCAGGCCCTCCCCAAATCCTTGTTCCAAGTCCAAAGCCCATAAAAACCTTTTGCTTTGACGTGCCACGCCCAATCGCATCAATGTGGGGCTCTTAGTCACAAAAGGGTCTATGTCTTGGGTATAAGAAAGTTCAGTGACCAGCGAATCCATATCGAAATTCTCTGCCAAAAGTGAATCCATACTAAATTGGTATCCCCTCTCTTTTGTGCCTTGGTCCCATTTGATTTGATTCAACAGATTGAAAAACGATAAGCCAAAAGTCCAATCATGTTTGTATTTCATAGCCAAACCCAAGTCCAGGGCAAATCCTTTCCCCCCTTGGGCTGACTTTACTGCAAAATCACCATCTCCGTTTATTCCCGTCTCCAAAGTGCAAAGTTTTCCTTCGGCTTTTTTCACCTTTTGATAGACCAGCCCTCTTCTGTATCTGATGCTTGCGCCACAGAAAAGCTCTTTTTCATTTCGTTTCAAAATCGACCTACCATAAGAGAATCCCATATCCAGAGAAGCACAGGCTTCGCCCTTTAAATTTTCGATCAAAAGCGTATCATTAAGCTCATTTCCAAAAAATAGAAGCTGGATCGGGTCTTTGGGCAAAAGAAGATCAGATGATCCTTGACCGGAGAAGGTCAAGGCGAAATTCCCCCAAGAAAAACTTAAAGCCGAAAAGCTGACATCCGATTTCAAATCGAATCCTTCTCTGGGAATTAAATTTAAAATATTCTGCTTGTCTTCGGCAGTCAAAAACTTTCCGTTATATTTCGTATAATGACCCCAATTAAAGCTGTTATTATCGACGTTGAGTCCAACTGAAAATAGATTTAACGTTTTTTCGGATCTGGTGGAAAAGCCCAAGTTGGCAGGATTAAAGAAGACTGACTCCGCACCTTTGGAAACCGCAGTATAAGCCCCGGCCATCCCCACACTCCGCCCCGAGGCTAAAAGCTGGGCACTGGAGAATAAGCTTAATATGACCAAGATTAGAGTATATCGGATTTTCATTTTTTCTCTCTTTACTAATTTCCCCCTCACCCTTACTCTCTCCCCCAGGGGAGAGGGGATTTGTTAGTCTGTTTTGTTTTTCACTTCAAGTTCTACATAAGACACTATCTGAATAAAATCGTTGGCTAGTTCGGGCGGGGGTTCAACCCCCGCCCGATCAATGAATACGCCACTAAAGTGGCTGGGAACCGCATCTGATTTCATTTTCTAAGTCAAGTCATTTCACTAATCTTTTTTGTTTTTTACCTCGATTTCTACATAAGAAGTTATCTGAATAAAATCCGTTGCCAAAGCTTTAATAGTATTGCCGCCGGTTCCAGGAAAATCGAGCTTTCCCGCTATATAAAAAGGCGAATTCGTAAATACCTGAAGTTTTTCACGATCCAAACTTATCGTGCTTTCAGATATTCTGGAATTGACCACCACACCATTCTGATCCAGCTCTCCTCTTGGAACATCTACAGGACCAATCACCAGATCCGGAAAAGAAAAGATGTTCTCCTTGTTTTTGCTTACAAAAATTAGAGCTTTCGCATCTAAAGGGAGATGGCTTTCTATCTTGAAGATAGCCTTACTGGAGTTGACCTGATCTTCAATCAATGATCTTACGTCATCATTCACGCTGTAAGAATCTGCGTCTATCTGAACTTGGCAGGAATCTAATATTAATTCTACAGGCGAAGTGATCTTTATTTCTCCAAAGAAGAAATCTTCCTCGTTTACAATGCCGGAGGAAATCCCGTCTCCGCAAATAATCTGCCCCGTAATGGTAATTCTTTGTGGAACCGGATTTAATAGAGGATCGAGATTGTCTTCCTGGATGGTGGTCACCGCGGTAGCCCAGGGAGTGCCCGCTTCTATGTCTCCTTTAAGTTCTAATCTCTGCCTTTTATCCCCCTCTATGGTTGCAGATAATTTGGCTGGGAAATTCACACCGTTGTGAACTTCCAAGCTCAAACTGGCATTTTTGACATGTGCGTTTTCAAATCCTTGAGGAAGATCAAGATCCCGCTGAATTTCGCCTATATCAACCACAGTGGGCTCAAGCTTTCCTGAAATTTGACTAAAAGTGATTTTAGACAAATCTGCGGATGCGGTGACCGAATCCGAAGAGTTGAAGAAAACCAGCTGATCGCCTGAACCATGGATTCGTATTTGTATCTGCGCCTTAATGGAATTGCCGGACAAGGGTTTAAAGGAATATCCGTCTAAAGGCAATTCTATGTTGGAGTGACCACTTGCGGGAATGATGCGGTTGGCTTTTAGAATCTCGCCTTTGTTTTCAAACTCTGGAAAGTCAACTTCCATATCCGCTAAGATATTAGTGAAGTTATATAAGTCTAAAAACAAGTTTCCACTTCTAATCTTAGCACTATCAATTGCATGACTGGAGGGAAGGACTATCTCTTCCTCTGTGGTCAAGTCGAAACTGGGAATTTTAACTATTCCTTGACTCGCCGTCAAACTGTCAATGGAGAAATCAAAAGACAAATATTTGTCCTCCAGAGAGGGAAGAAATCCACCCGGAGTATGTATGCTTACTCGAATGGTAAATTGATTGGAGAAGGTTTCATCGGCAAAAGTTAGTTTTTGAAGGATTGAGTCACCATCTCGAATCCCTCCCGGGATAATCGTGGTTTTTTTTGTCTGGGAAGAGAGTCTATCAATTATATCAAACTTCAGCGAATCCAAATCCAGTCCCAAATGATTGGTCACAGCCAAACTGGCATGTGCCTGTTGGATAGTAACCTGATAAAACGTGGTGAAAGTATCCAGATCAGTCTCTGTGGTGGCACTGCCGGGAGGAACTATCCCGGGCTCTCCCGAAAAAAAGTCAGTTATCCAAAAGATCGCCTGTTTCGATTCGGATGGGATGATCTTTATGGTTCCCAGGGTATCTTTGAAATTTTTAGTGACCGAGTCGCATACCAATCTTCCCCAAAGCCTAATGGTATCTAAATCCTCTTCTATATGGAAAAACAGATTTCCCAAGCTGTCGATTCGAAGTGAGGGTTCATTCATCTTTTCTACTAAAGTTACCATATCATAGCTCTTTTTCACCAAAGGGATGGTTAACCTGGTATTCCAGCTTGGCGCGGTAGGAGTTTTTAGGGAACACTGGAAAAACAAAAGAACTCCAAACCACAAAGCCAGTCTTTTTGCCCAAATCGTAAGACCTGTCGGGAAAAGCAAAAGGCGAGATTGTTTTTCTCTTGTTCTCAAAATATAGAATTGGTGTAATTTTCTTTTCAACATTTTTCTACTCTATTTAAAAGAGATATATTCTTTCTCTTTTAGCAAGCAAAAATTTCACAATTTAATTTTTGTAACGAAAGCTTTTGAGGAGATAATCCTCCTGGGGCTTTAAAAAGGACTTCGCAAATGGCATGCCGAATAAATAATCCCCTACCTTTAGAGCTCAAACAACAGGTTAAGTCTTTTCAAATATTAAAAATAGGAAAAAGCGAAAAAATCAAATGAGGTTGAAAAACATTGCATAAGAGAGACGAAATCATGGGATCAATCCAACATCTTATCGGGGAAACCCGATTTTTTTCAAAGATAGTTGTCGGGTATCCTGCCTGCGGCGAGACGCCCTACCTGCCTCTGAGGTTTTTTCAGAGAAGAATCAAAGAGGTCCCTGAAAAAGTGCCGGAATTCGGCCCGCCTAAGGCGGGCCCTACGCGGTTGGGTATTGAATAACAATATTAGTCCCGCGTAGGCGGGGTTCATCCTGCACTTCGTCCTGAGACTCAGTGTCGAAGGAAAGGGATTCACCCTGAAGGGCTCCCAGCCCCGCAAAAATGACTTTTTCAGAGTTCTCTAAAAAAAGTATTGACAAAGAGATAGAAACCCATTATAATTCTGGTTAAGCTTTTGATCGTTGAGCAGTGAGAAGAATTGTTTGAAATGAAAAGGCGGTTTTCATGGATCGAGAATTAAAATTTCATTGAAAACGGGGGAAATTAACAGTTCCAAGCTGTCCCCTTATCCGCTACTCGTCTATACCTAAAGATCAAAAGCTTATTAAGATTCGTCCCCAAAACAAAGATTTTGTATGGGGAGAAGCTTGCTTTCTTCTCTTTTTTCTCAAAACCAAGTTCTTTTAGTTTCACAAGAGAGGGGAAAAAATGTCTAAATATGATAGATTGCTTCATATATTGAATCTGCTAAGAGCCAGGCAGGGGCTCAAAGCTTCGGATTTAGCTAAGGAGTGCGAGGTTTCGGAAAGAACTATCTTTCGCGACATCATAGCCCTCTCCTCTACTAATATCCCTATATATTTTGAAAAGGGCTATCGCCTTTTGTCGGACGCCTTTTTGCCACCTTTGAATTTCACCCTCGAAGATTATCTGGTCTTGAAATTGAGCCTCTCTTCCTCGGTTCTTATGGAGAACAGTCCTTTGAGAAAATATGCCAAGGTGGTTTTGGCTAAAATCGAGGCGAATTTGAACCCAGCCTTAAAAAAAGACCTCGAAAAAATTCCAGAGCCGCTACGGATAAGCCTCAAGGCAACCTCCGATTTTTCTAAGCTCTCGTGGATGTTTAAGCTGATCGAGCAGTGCATATTAAACAAAAAGAGCCTGAAAATAGAGTATGAATCACTGGAAACAGGTTTGACTGCTCGCCAAATTGATCCTTACAGTTTAGTTTTCCGAAGACATGCCTGGTATCTTATCGGGTTCTGCCACCGGCGAAACCAGATAAGAATCTTCCGGTTCAATCGGATAAAGAAGGTTACTATTTTGGACAAAAGCTTTGAAATAAAGCCTGGCTTTTCCTTATCCGGTTTCTTCAAGGACAGTTGGGAGATTTATCAGGGTGAGCCGGTTATAGTTAAAATCAGATTTAAGGGAATCGGGGCTAAGGTCGTAGAATCAGGGCAATATCACCATTCTGAAAAAATCTCCAAATTGAAGGATGGTTCCCTAACTTATGAAGTAAAGGTTAATGGCATAGAGGAGATCTCCCAATGGATTTTAGGCTTTGGGGAGAATGCGGAGGTTTTAGAGCCAAAAGAGCTGAGGGAGAAGATGAGAAAAACGGCAGAGGAGTTGAGCAGAATATATTGCAAAACGGGATAAATACAGGGGTCATTAAGTATCATTAAAGGGGAGAAGGAATAGTCTTGTAAGTCAAAGATCCCTTAGGGCGCTTGACAAACAGAATTTTCAACCCTTCTTCGAGATAATTTACCTGCGAAATTTCTCCATCAAAGTTAAAGTTATTTCATCATTCACTTACGAGTTTTGCCTCATAAGAAAAATAATACATTTTTTGTAAAAAATTTATGGATTAGTGACATGCTTTGTCATCCATATAGACGATATTCAATTTAGCAATAGTTGAATGAAGGATAATTTTGAGGATTTTGTGGGATTGAAAAAATGATCGGAAAGGCTAAGATAAAGCTCTAAATTAATGGATTTGCATGTTTGAAAGCAAAAAAGGGAGACGATCTCACCTTTGGCGGGATCAGGTCAGCTCCACGGGGACGGGGGCTGATCCTCCCTTTTGAATGATAAGCAAGAGCGATGCCTCTCCTATGCGGATATTCCCCGAATTGTGAGTAGTTGACCAATCAGATCGAAGATTCATACGAATTTCACGTCTCTGTTTAATTTTCTTCTTCAAGCGCAAAAATTTTGTAGTAAACCAATCGACAAATATTTTTTTCGCGTAGCTAAGGCTTCATGCCTTGGCAAGCCATGAGGGCATGCCTACGCGTAATTTATCAAACTCAAGCATCTAAAAGAATTTTTTTACAGGCAGACAAACTATCTGTTGCTTTGTGTCGATATTTTATTATATTAAAAAGCTTGTATAATAGAGTAGATTGAAATTCTACCATTTTTTGAGAATTTTTTGAATGGCGGAGGGTTTTGATGCTTTCTACGACCGATTTTCGAAAAGGGTTAAGGGTAAAATTGGAGGGGGATATTTACTATATCGTCGATTTCCAGCATGCTCGAACCGCTCAGAGGAGAGCCTTCGTGAGAACCAAGTTGAAAAATATCAAAACCGGTGCAGTTCTGGAAAGGACCTTTGCCGCGGGAGAAACATTTGAGGAGCCAGATTTTGAGGAAAAGACCATGCAGTATCTTTACTCAGCCGAAAAAGAATATTACTTCATGGACACCAAGACTTACGAACAGATAAATTTAACTGAGGATAAACTGGGTGACTATAGATGGCACCTGAAGGAGAACTCCGAGTATAAGGTAATGTTCTTTGAAGGGCAGCCGGTGAGCCTGGATCTTCCTGCTTCGGTGGTTTTGAAAATCGTATCCACCGAGCCGGCGATAAAAGGTGACTCGGTAACCAACATCACCAAAAATGCCACCCTGGAGACGGGCTTGGTGGTGAAAGTTCCTCTATTTGTAAATGAAGGGGAGCATGTAAAGATAGATACCCGAACCAATGAATATATGGAAAGAGCGTAAAAGCATTGGTCAGAAATCTTTGACTGTTCTTGGACGGATGTTATTATTCGTCTTCCGTCCTGTTGGATGATAACATTCAACCGGAGCACAAAAGATTGCTTCGTCGTCCCGCCCTTCAGGTCTGAGACCTTCAGGGTCGAAGACAAAATGCGGGAGTCCTCGCAATGACAATTCATTTAAGGCGTTTGTGTTAGTCATGCGTAATTCGTCATCGATCATTCGGCATCCCTCATCCCCCTCCGGATGGATTGGAACGGATGAATCCGGTAAGGGGGACTATTTTGGTCCATTGGTGATAGGGGGAGTATATGTGGACTCAAAAATCCAGGCTCTGTTGGAGAGCTTAAAGGTCAGGGACAGCAAGAAAGTCTCAGATGGGATGATCAAGGAATTAGACTTTAAGATACGGTCAAACTGTATCTATTCGGTGGTGGCAATTGGTCCTGAGAAATATAACCTTCTTTACCTGAAGATGAAAAATTTAAACCGGATGTTAGCCTGGGGACATGCGCGGGTGATAGAGAATATCTTGATGCGGGTTAACTGTATGAGGGTGATCTCCGATCAGTTCGGCAATGAGCTTTTAATCAAAAATGCCCTTTTGGAATCTGGCAAAAAGATAAAGCTCGAGCAGATGCCCCATGCAGAAAAAGACCTGGGTGTGGCAGCCGCTTCGATTGTGGCAAGGGCGGAATTCCTGCGGAGGATGGAGAAACTCTCCGAACAATGTGGATTTGATCTTCCCAAAGGAGCCTCCCCTTTAGTAGATGAAGCGGCCAGAAAACTTTTAGCCAAATTCGGAAAAGAGGACTTGAATAAGTTTGTAAAGTTGCATTTTAAGAATACCCTTAGGTTGGGTTCAGGATAAGAATCCGTAAAATCGATCTGTCGGAACAATATCTCATTTCAGCGTAATTAGTGCTCTGTTCACAAAATGAGATACTAGGTCTATCGTTTATCGGTTTGGGTTTAGTTCGACCATTCGACAGGCTCATGGTGCTGAGCGAAGTCGAAGCACAAGCTCACCGTAAACCGAAACCGCAATCTTTTAAAACCAAAGAATGTAATCGTTATTTAATTAACAAAGCACTAGACTTTTTGCCAAGAGGGAAGGTTTTATGTATACCGGTTTAGTGGTGGAAATAAAAAATGACCATCTCTCCGGAGCATCGGAGATTTCTCGAAAAGCCTGCTCTGCTTTTTCTGCCTTCCCCTCCGAGGCTAAGGCTTCCTCTAAAGAGGAATATTTCGATAAGCTTCTGAAATTAGGAGCTGACCTGGTTTCTGCTCAACCATATATGGCTTCGGTCTTCAATTTGGCAAATTCCCTTTTATATTATATAGAGGAACTTCTGCCAACCTTATCCGTTGAAGATCTGCGTGAGTTTACCAAGGAAAAGGCGGATGAGTTTTATCACAATTCTTTAAACTCCATGCAAAAGATCGCCCAAAATGGAGAGGTCTTAATTGAAGATGGTTCAAAGGTCTTGACCTTCAGCTCTTCTGGCTCGATATTGTCCATTCTAAAGAAGGCAAAGGAGAACGGGAAGGAATTTGAGGTGATCGCCTGCGAATCCAGACCCATGTTTGAAGGCAGACTTTTGGCAAAATTCTTAGGAAACGCGGGAATACCGGTGACTTTGATTGTGGATACGGCTATGGGGGTTTTTGCTAAAGAGGTTACTCTATTTTTGGTGGGGGCCGATTCTATCTCGGAAACCACCTTTGTCAATAAGGTGGGGACCAAATATCTTTGCCTCCTTTCCGAGCAGCATAAAATCCCTCTTTATGTTGCCTGTGAAAGAAGCAAATTCATCTCTGCGGACTGGCGGTTCAAACCTACGGTCTGGGGCGATCCCAAAGAGGTCCTGGATTCTGAGCTCTTAAATGTGAAGGTGGAAAACCCGTATTACGAAGAGATGCCTCTTTCTTATTGCCGCCAAGTGATCACCAATGAGGGATTCTTTTTGCCCAGGGATATCCCCAATCTTATTAGAAAGACCAGATTGTGTAAAAAATTGATGGAGCGCCTGAAAGATTTTCAAGCAACGAGAAATTGATAATAATGGTAGCCGTAGGCTTCAGCCTGCGTGGATGCAACCTTAGGTTTCCGGCTACCATATAATTGCCCAGACGGAATTTTTCTATGGAAAAGAATAAAGAGAAGTTTAAAATTTTATTTGTCTGCACCGGCAACAGCTGTCGAAGCCCCATGGCCGAAGGCATATTGAAAAAGATGCTGAAGGAAAACAAACTCGACAACTTCGAGGTCTCCTCCGCCGGAACTTTTAGCGTGAATGGGGCTTTACCCACCTTGTTTGCCATGGAGGTGACCAAGACCCGGAGCGTGGATTTAACCCAGCACCGCTCGCATCAACTGAACGGACAAACTCTAAGAAAGGCAGATTTGATTTTAGTCATGTCAAATGAGCATTTAGAACACATCAGAAAGATGGATAAAAAAACGGTAGAGAAAACTTATCTTTTGAAGACTTTTCCTCAAAATCACCCCACCACTCAGCCAGAGGCGCCCGCCCCGCCAAAGGCGGGGGATCTGTCTATGCCAGAAGATAAAGATAGAAGCCAAAGCGTTTGGTATATTAAAGATCCGATGGGCGGGAGCATGGATGATTACACCCAGTGTTTTTTGGAGATAGAGAAAGAGATAAGAAGAATATTCCCCGAGTTAATCAGAAAAGCGGATGAAAAAAAATTCAAAAATCGCTGTTCATAAAGTTAATGAATTCAAAAATTTTGTATAAAACCTCATTTAGAGCTATTTTGATCTCAATTATCGTATTGTCCTCCATACTGCTTGGTGAGTGGGCTGGTGGCTCAGACGTAGGTCAGGTTTCCCCGCCTTTGGCGGGGATATCCGGCAACAAAATTAATTCCGATTCAGGCAAGGCTCCTTTAGATACTTTGACTGAAAGTAAGATTGAGATTCCACTGGAGCCTCCCCAGATAGAAATAAAGATGCCACCACTCAAAAAAGAGGAGTTAAAAAGGGTAGTGACAAATCAAGCCTTTGGAGTGGGGGAGAAATTTGAATTCTCCGTAGGGTATGGGATGATCAAAGCCGGGACCGCAGTGATGGAGATACCTGAGATGGTGAAATTTGCTGGAAAGAAATGCTATCATATCATCTCCACGGCCCAATCAAATAAATTCTTCTCGGTCTTTTTCAAAGTAAATGACAAGGTGGAGTCCTTGATGGATGTTCACGAGCTTTATTCCCTTCGCTTTGATAAGCATCTCCGGGAGGGGAAATTTAAGGCAGAGATTTCCATGTTGTTCGACCAGGAAAATCACTTAGCCATATACAACAATGGTCAGGACACATTTTCGGTGCCAGCTTATGTTCAGGACGTCCTCTCCGCTTTTTACCTGATCAGAACTCGGGAGTTAAAGGTGGGACAATCTATTTTTGTCGATAACCATGCGGATAAGAAAAATTATCCTCTGGAGGTTAAAGTATTGAGAAAAGAGAGGGTAAAAGTGCCCGCCGGAACCTTCGATTGTGTGGTGGTGGAGCCAATTTTAAGAGCCTCTGGCATATTCCAACAAAAGGGGAGCCTGACCGTTTGGCTGACGGACGACCAGATCAAAATGCCGGTTTTGATGAAGAGCAAGGTGGTCGTCGGGTCCATCTCCACCGAGTTAACAAATTACAAGTTAGGGGAAGTAGGCAAATATTAAATGCTCAAGTCAGTTTTTAAAACAGAAATAAAAGGCTTACGCCTTAACTCCTTCTGTTCAAATAACAGGAGTTAATCCGTTCTCCCGCTAAAAGCGGGATCAGGATGAATCCGTAAGGATTTTATGAAGATAAAAGGCTTACGCCTTAAATCCACTAGTTGAGAGTCTGTCGATGTCTAATTACCAAAAAATAGATTTAAATAAAGTAAAAACCTATTCGATCAAAGGTCGTAAAAGCAAGAGCCAAATTGAGAATTTTGGAAAACCTGTTAGCTCTCTTAAGGATGTCAGCGGTTTTTTGGAGAGTTTGCCAAAATGTTTGAAAGCTGATGATTTCAAAAAATTGCTTAGTTCAATCATCAAAGCCAAGCGGATGGGAAAACCGATCATCTTTATGTTTGGTGCCCACGTGATCAAATGCGGGCTTTCGCCGATATTGATTGATTTGATGAAAAATGATTTCATTTCCCTTTTGGCAACCAATGGAGCTGGAGCGATTCACGATTTCGAGATAGCCTTCTGGGGGAAGACCTCCGAGGAGGTGGAAGAAAGCATCCAGGATGGTTCCTTTGGCATGGCTTTTGAGACCGCAGAGATTTTCAATCAGGTTTCCCTTTTTGCGCAAAAAGAAAACATGGGGCTGGGAGAAGCAATCGGCAAGAGGATTTGGGAGCTTAAAGCCAAATTCCGAAAATATAGTCTTTTGGCAAATGCCTTTAAATTAAGAATTCCTGTAACGGTGCATGTAGCTTTTGGAACAGACATCGTGCACCAGCATCCGAATTTCGATCCCTCCTCCACAGGAAGGGCAACCCATATTGATTTTGAAATATTGGCTAATGAAGTATCTAAATTAAATAATGGGGGAGTAGTTTTAAATTTTGGGTCAGCGGTGATCTTGCCTGAAGTTTTCTTAAAAGCGCTCTCTGTGGCTCGAAATATAAAAGGAGGAGTGGGCAATTTCACCACCGCCAATTTTGACATGATTCAACATTACCGTCCCAATGTTAATGTAGTTTCAAGACCAACTTTGAAATCGGGGCAGGGATTCTTTTTCAGTGGACATCATGAGATCATGCTTCCCCTTTTGGCTTGGGCACTCAAGGCGATACGGTCAACGGAGTAAGCTGAGGGGTCAACGGATTAAACGGATTTAGCGGATGTGAACATGAGAGGATAGAAGTTGTAGGGACAGGGCTTGTCCTTTAGGATGAATCCCTGTCTTAACACCGGACAACTCAGAAGGGATTGGCTGCTTCTCGACCCCACCCTTCCCTCCCCTCTAAGGGGAGGTGAAATATGTCCCCTCTCCTTGTAGGAGAGGGTTAGGGTGAGGTTCTAAGAAAATGACCAAGTATTTTCTGAAGCATCCTATTATTTGTTATAATAAAATTTCAAAAGGATGAAAAATGGCAAAGATCGTAGAATGTGTTCCTAATTTTTCGGAGGGAAGAAGACCGGAGGTGATCGAGGCGATCGTGGGTGAGATCAAATCGGTGCCGGGAGTGATGCTTTTGGATAAGGAGATGGATGCGGATCATAACCGAGCAGTTATCTCCTTTGTGGGTCCTCCGGATGAAGTGAAGCTTGCCGCCTTCAAAGCCATATCCAAAGCCACCGAATTGATCGACATGAATAAACACCAGGGCGAACATCCCCGCATGGGGGCAACTGATGTAGTCCCCTTCATTCCTATCTCCGGGGTGACCATGCAGGATTGCGTGGTTTTAGCGGAACAGTTGGCTAAAGAGGTGGCAGAGAAGCTGAACATTCCCATTTATCTTTATGAAGCCGCCGCCAAAAGACCGGATAGGATGAATTTAGCTGAGGTGAGAAGGGGAGAGTATGAGGGGATTAAGGTGGAGATAGAAACCAATCCGGATAAAAAGCCGGATTTTGGTCCCTCACGCATGCATCCTACTGCTGGTGCCACGGCCATCGGCGTCAGGATGCCCTTGATTGCTTTCAACGTCTATTTGGGCACACCCTACGTGGGAATAGCCAAGAAGATCGCCAAAGCCATAAGATTTTCAGGCGGCGGCTTAAGATATGTCAAAGCATTGGGATTTGAGATAAAGGAAAAAAGATTGGCTCAGATCTCCATGAATTTGGTCAGCTATCCCCAAACCCCGATTTTCCGCGTTTTTGAGATGATAAAAGCCGAAGCCGAAAGATATGGGGTTCCGATAATCGCAAGCGAGATAGTGGGCTTGACTCCAATGGATGCTCTTTTGGACGTTGCCGAATATTATCTCAAGCTGGAAAACTTCAAGAGGGATCAGGTATTAGAAAATAAATTGATGACCTTTGCCGGGGGAGAAAAAGAGGGTTTAGAAAAATTCATTGAGGAGGTGGCGTCGTCTTCACCCGCACCGGGAGGAGGGAGCGTATCGGCGGCGGCCGGAGCTTTGGCATCCGCTTTGTCCTCGATGGTATGTCGATTGACCATAGGTAAAAAAAGATTTAAAGATGTGGAGGAGGAATTAAAACAAGTTTTGGAAAAGGCAGAAACGACCAGGAAAGAGATGCAGGAGTTCATAATCAAAGATGCGGAAAGTTTCGATAAAGTTATGAATGCTTTCAAGCTTCCCAAATATACAGAGGAAGAGAAAAAGAAACGAGATGAGACAGTTCAAGAGGCGACCAAAGGAGCAATAGAAGTTCCACTTCACGTTATGGAGAAGGCTTTGGAAGCATTAAGAATAATGAAGGTGGTGGCAGAAAAAGGCAATCCAAATATGATCTCGGATGCAGGCGTATCTTCGCTTATGGCGAGAACTGCGGCCGAAGGTGCATATCTGAATGTGAGGATAAATCTGAATTCGATTGAAGATCAAGACTTCGTCACCACCACCAGACAAAAAGCAGACAGCCTCAAACAAGAAGCTTTGCTTTTGGCGGGTGAGATCGAAAAGATAGTGGAGCAAAAATTAACACAAGCATAATTGTTTTTATTGTGATGCTGACCCCCTCACCCTGCCCTCTCCCCTGTGGGGAGAGGGTTTAGGGAGTGTTTAAAAACTATGTTTGGAGAGGAGGTTCTAAGTAGGGACAGGGCTTGTCCCTGTCCTGTCTTAAGGTTTCTCTCTCCCTTGTGGGGAGAGGGAGTGTAAGTCGGATGCACCAAATTACTGGGCTTTTGTATTTTAACAAAAAGTCATCGCCACCAACTAAAAGGATCGTGGAGACCTCAAAAGATTGCTTCGTCGCTTCGCTCCTCGTAATGACATTTCATAGATGCGTTTGTATCAGAAAAACCGGGTGATCGAAATGGAAAAAAGGTGGATAGATTTACATATACATACTACGGCTTCGGACAGCTTGCTTACCCCTAAAGAATCGGTGGAGATTGCTAAAGAATGCGGGCTATGTGCTATCTCCATAACTGATCACGATACCATTGACGGCTTCGCCGAGGCTAAACAGAAAGCGGATGAGTTGGGGATCGAAATCATCTCTGGGGTGGAGCTCTCCGTGACTTATATGGGGGATGATTTCCATCTTCTGGGCTATCTTATCGATCATGAAAATCCCGAATTTTTAAAGAAGATAAATAGCTTTAGGGAGGAGAGGTCTATTCGCGGAGAGAAGATGGTAGAGAAGTTGAACGAGTTAGGGATAGATTTGAGAATGGAGACGGTGAAAGCTATTGCTGGAAATGGTTCGGTGGGCAGGCCTCATCTGGCCGATGCTTTGGTCAAAGAGGAATTCGTGCATACCTACGACGAGGCTTTCGCCAGATATTTGGGCTACCATGCACCCGCTTACGTTCCCAAGAAATTTTTAACCCCGAAAGAGGGAATTGACCTCATTCATCTGGTCCGAGGAGTGGCGGTCTTAGCTCATCCGGGAACCTCTCGCTCCCAGCAGGTCATCTCTGATTTTCTGGAGATAGGGCTGGACGGAATCGAAGCTTATCATTCCCAGCACGATCGAAATACGACCACGCAATACATAAATTTAGCCAAGAAACTGGGCTTGATCTACACCGGTGGTTCTGACTGTCATGGGAAAAGAAAGGGAAAGGTATTGATCGGAACGGTGAAAGTTCCCTACCGATGCTTGGAGATGTTAAGAAGGGTGAAAGAGGAAAATTATTAAAATCAATGATGGATGACGGACTCGCGGTGAGCCCTTCGACTATGCTCAGGATAAACTTGCCGAACCGTGACGAATAACGAATAAAAAACATCTGACCACTGAGCACTGATCAATGATTTCATCTGTTTAATCTGTTGGGGAATTATCCCGGAGTAGCGAGATTCGTATGAATGCATACGCACTTGTTTCGCGTATCAGCTCTACCTTTAATTAAAAGGAGAAATGTAATGAAGAGAATCTTTCTTTTAGTCTTTTTTGTCTTTATTTTTCAAAATGTTCAGGCAGAAAACCAGAGGCTGAGCGAGGCTTATGAAAATGAGATTATAGAAAAGGTAAAAAGTGTTTTTCAGGCAAAAGGGATTGAAGAAAAGGTAGAAAGACCGATCTGCGCCACGTCCATATTTCTGGAGATAAGGACTAATTGGGATAGATTTTCCGCCAAAACAAGGGAAGTATTGAAACCTTACTTCGAAAGACCAACCTTGGAGCATACTTACGATACCCCTCATTTCAAGATTCATTACGATACACAGGGAGATAATGCGGTGCCCAATGAAGATTGGGTTGATAGCTGTGCCGAGGTATTGGAACACGTTTGGGATATGGAGGTTAACGTCCTGGGTTATAAAGCACCTCCCAATGACTCCCTGCATCCGGCCCCCATTAATGATGGGGGTGATAGTAGATACGATATATACTTGTTAAGCTTAAGTCCGCAGATTTTGGGATACACTGCATGGGATTCTCTTAGCTGGGCAAATCCGGCTTCCTGGACTAGTTTTATAGTGCTTGATAACGACTATTCTGTTCATGATTACGGTTCTTTGCATACCCGACTGGAGTGGCTGCAGGTTACGTTCGCCCACGAGTTTTTTCACGCCATTCAATTGGGTTATGATCCTTATGAGTGCGACCCCGAAAGCGGGTATTCTTATTGGATGGAGATGTCGGCTACCTGGATGGAGGATATGGTTTACGATGAAGTAAATGACTATTTAGGTTATCTGTACGCATTCTTCAATGAACCATGGCTTTCTCTTAAGACTTTTAGAAGCTCAAACGATGTTCATCCCTACAGCAGTTGTGTCTGGCCCATTTATCTTTCGGAGAAATTTGGGCGGGATATAATCAGAGACATCTGGGAAAAATGTGCGGAGGTTCCCGGAAATAATGTAATTGATCCCCCTTCTCCGGATGGCAAGTCTGCCACGGATAAGGCGTTAGAAGCTCGGGGAAGTAACTTTGAGGATGCTTTCAGGGAATTTACAGTGTGGAACTATTTTACGGCTAATCGAGCCATTCCCCAGCTTTTCTATTCAGAGGGGGATCAATTTTATTATTTTGGCACACCTATAATGGTGAGAGTTGATGCTGTCCATACAGTATATCCCGTAAATGTAACATCCATTCCTCATCTTCCTCAAAACTTAGGCTCAAATTATGTGGTTTTCGTTCCCGACCCTGAGCTAAAAGAAGGTGGAATAAAAATTGACTTTGTGGGACGCAGCGGAGAATATAAAATTTCGGCAGTAGGATATAATCCTTCATATCTTGAGCCTTTTGATACCACATTCCTCCTTAACCCAGTGACTCAAACCGGCACCGGAAAAGTTTATAATTGGAACTCCTATACAGAGGTGCTCATGATTCCCGCAGTAATCACCAGAAGCCCTAACAATAGTTTCATATATGAGTATTCAGCTGATTATGACAGCTCATTGCATGGAGAGGGGCGTTTACCAGAAAAAGATAGGGTGTTACAAAACTTTCCCAATCCCTTCGTTATCAAAAGCGAATCGGATTTGACCTATTTCCCCTTTGTCCTCACATCGCCAAGCCGAGTGCGGATAGATATACTTACCCTCTCTGGAGAACGGATTAAAACCATCACACCAAAATATGACCCTAAGTTTGCGATTGGAGAATACCTGGACAAAAATCTTGCCATGCCCTGGGACGGAAAAAATGAAAAAGGTGAATATGTAGCTTCCGGTATCTATTTGTATCGATTTAGAACCGATAGAACCACCGTGATCAAGAAGATGGCGGTGATCAGATGAGTTTTTTCGTATGAATGCATACGCATCTGCCAGGAAGCTGGCTCTTTCGGGAGTTTTGATCGCCTTAGCCATCGTTTTGAAGTTGCCCCTCCTTTCCGTTCCCAACGTGGAATTTTTCACCTTTGTGATTTTCTCATCCGGATTTTTGCTAGGCACCCTCGAGGGGTGTTTGGTGGGGGTCATCTCCATGTCGCTTTATACGAGCATCATCACCCCTTATGGTTTGCCTCCCCTGCCCATAGCTTTTTCGCAAGTCTTGTCTATGGCTTTGATCGGGATTGCCGGGGGGCTGGCTTTTAAACTCCATTTGGTTCGTTTTGATGAAAAATCATTTTCCTTTTCAGCCTTTGGATTTTTGATCATGGGGCTTTTGGGTTTAAGCTTGACTTTGATTTATGATTTGCTAACTAATTTAGCCACCGCCTATGTGATGGGTCAATTTCTGCCAGTGATGATCTCTGCTATTCCTTTTGCTTTAATTCACATCCTTTCCAATACCGCTATTTTTATTATTCTAAGCCCGGTGCTTTTAAGACTGTCTCGACTCCAAACGACATGAAGTAGTCACCCTTGTCGATGGCGGACGCCTCATGCATTGCCAAGTTATATGTTATTCTTCTTGACATCGCATAAATAAAGAAGGTAATGCCTGCGAAAGAGGCTGGTATCTTTTTAATTATTTCATGCCAAGTAGGATTTCGTATTACGCCCCCCTTCTCTTTTTAAGAGAAGGGGTTGGGGGATGAGTTCCAGTTGACACATATCCCAACTCACCCTAAATCCCTCTCTTAAAAAGAGAGGGACTTATAGGCTGTCCCTCTTGATATGTCATAAATAATAGAAGGTGATGCCGGTAAAAAGAGGTTTATAACTCTTTAATAATATCATGCCAAGTAGGATTTCGTATTACTCCACGTCACGGACAGAGTGTCCGTAACGAACAGAGGGAAGCATCGGAATTTCAGCCAACTTGGGATTAAAATTTCTGATGCCGCATCTCAAACTTCCCAAAAAACCTCTTTATAGATTTCGTAAAGAGGTTTCTCAAAAACTACAGGAAGAAAAGAATCTGGAGTGTCCACCTTCAGGGACTGTTGAAAAAGTGGTTTTTGGAGTGCGAAAACTTGCTTTTGCGTTTTTGTGAAATCAAAATCTTCTTGTGTTTCAATTACTTAATTTTTTAGTAAAACCGCACCCCGCCAAAGGCGGGGTGCACTCCTTTTAGGGGTTTTTCAACAAGCCCTTCAGGTGAACCATATAGAAGCTCGTTGTCTCTGAACAAGTTTCAGGTCAAGCCAAAGTCCGCAGGATCTTGAGACTTGACACTTCATAACAACATTTTCCAATTTAACTTTTTCAGAGGTCTCGTAAAATTGGCTTGACTTTCACCTTTTACTTGTTATTTTTTTCACAATCTCTTTTGGAGAGAAAAAATATGTTTGAGGTTTATTTTCCAATATTCGTTTTAATCTTTTTGGTGACCGGGGTTGCCATTTTGATTTTAGTATTATCCTATCTTTTAGGCAGAAGAGTCCCCACCAAAGAGAAGCTTTCCACTTACGAATGCGGTGTTCAACCGATTGGCGATGCCCGAGGGAGATTTTCTGTAAAATTTTATTTGATCGCTATTCTTTTTATCATTTTCGATATAGAGGTCGTTTTTTTATATCCCTGGGCGGTGATTTATAAGAGACTTAAGCTTTTTGGTTTGATCGAGATGGGGATCTTCCTTTTGATACTTTTGGCTGGATATTTCTACATAATCAAAAAAGGCGCCTTGAAGTGGGAATAAAGAAGACTGAGACTAAGACTGAGATTAGAGACTGAAAAAATACTTTTGGAGAGAAGATCTACATGGGATTAGAGGAGCATTTAGGCAACGGAATCTTATTTACCACCGTGGAGAAGGCGGTAGGCTGGGCGAGAAAATCATCGCTTTGGCCCCTCGGGTTCGGGTTAGCTTGCTGTGCTATTGAGATGATTTGCACTTTTGCCTCCCGCTTCGATTTAGCCAGGTTCGGCATGGAGGTGACCAGAGCATCCCCCAGACAGGCTGATCTTATGATCGTTGCTGGCAGAGTCTCCACCAAGATGGCTCCCGTAGTAAGACAGCTTTACGAGCAGATGCCGGAGCCTAAATGGGTGATCGCTATGGGCGCCTGTGCTTCCACCGGTGGCGTTTTTAATAATTATGCCATTGTTCAAGGCGTGGATAAGATCGTGCCGGTAGACATTTACGTTCCGGGTTGCCCTCCTCGTCCTGAACAATTAATCGAGGGCATAATGAAATTGCACCAAAAAATCGAAAAAGAATCGCTTAAGAAGAAAAAAGAGCTATGATTTCAAGTATGTGGTAAAGCTATAAAAAACCATCTGGGAAGGAGAAGTTGGAGTGTCCCGCTTTAGCGGGACCAGATGAAAGCTCTTTGTCCTGTCCCGCGAAGCGGGATCCTGCGGACAAACGGTTTTAGGTCAAGCTAAAGCTTGACACTCCAGAAAAACCTTTCCCCTGTCTCACTTTTTCAAAGATCTTTATGGAATTAAGATGAACAATATAACCTTAGAAAAATTAAAAGAGAGATTCGCAAAATCCATTTCGGAAGTGGCTGAATTTAGGGACGAATTGACTATTATTGTCAGAAAAGAGGATATTGTTCCGGTATGTCAATTCTTAAGAGACGATCCGGAACTTTCCTTTAACTTCCTTTCCGATCTCTGCGGGGTGGATTGGCTGGAAAGAAAGCCCAGATTTGACGTGGTGTATAACTTATATTCTATCCCAAAAAATCATCGGGCAAGATTGAAAGTGAGAGTGGATGATGGTGAGAGTATCCCCTCAGTTACCTCCGTATGGAAGACCGCTAACTGGCACGAGAGGGAAGTATTCGATATGTTCGGAATAAGGTTTTCTGGACATCCGAATTTGAGGAGAATTTTGATGCCCGAGGATTGGGAAGGACATCCTTTAAGGAAAGATTTTCCTTTGACCAAAGAAGAGGTCATGTTCAATTATAATAAAGATAAACCGCCGAGGATTGTGAAATAAGGTGAAAGTGTTTTAGGTTAAAGCTATAAGATCGCGTAGCCAAGCCTTCATGGCTTGACAAAGATAAATACAACCGGACAAAAGTGCATATGCATCTTCGATTTGTTACACTCTACCTGATTCCCCCTCACCCTACCCTCTCCCCAAAGGGGAGAGGGATAGGCAGAGGGGACAGCTTAGTGTGAAAAATAAATCTGTTTGGAAAAATGCAGTTTGAAACTGATATTTTGAAAAAAATTGAGAAGCCAGAAACGGAGACCATGATTTTAAACATGGGTCCTCAGCATCCATCCACTCATGGGGTCTTGAGAATTATTCTAAAGCTGGATGGGGAGACGGTGGTGAAGGCTACACCAGACATCGGGTATTTGCACACCGGAATTGAGAAAACCATGGAAAGTAAAACCTATAGCCTGGTGATTCCCCTCACCGACAGGATAGATTACGTGGCTTCGCTTTCCAATAATTTGGCTTACCTTTTGGCAGTGGAGAAACTTTTAGATATACAGCCACCTCCAAAGGCTCAATACGTCCGGGTGATCTTAACCGAGCTGACCCGAATAGCCAGCCATTTGGTGTGGGTGGGGTCGCATGCCCATGATATTGGGGCGATGTCTCTGCTTCTATATGCGTTCAGAGAAAGGGAAAAACTTTTAGATATATTCGAATTAGTCTCCGGGCAGAGAATGATGACCTCCTATTTCAGAGTTGGGGGCTTGGCTAAAGACGTTCCAGATGGGTTTGAATCAAAAGTAAGAGAAATCTTAAAAATTTTTCCAGATAAGATCAACGATTATGAAAATCTTTTGACCAAAAACAGAATCTGGCTCAATCGAACCGTGGGAGTGGGAACCATCTCTGCCAAGGATGCTATCGATTTAGGCGTCTCCGGTCCCATATTAAGGGGATGTGGAGTCAGGTGGGATATAAGAAAATCCAATCCCTATTCCAGCTACGATGAATTTGAATTTGACATACCGACCGGAAAAAACGGAGATGTCTATGATAGATATTTGGTGCGTTTGGAAGAGATGAGACAAAGCTTAAAGATAGTCAGGCAAGCTATAGACGGGACTCCCGAAGGCGATTTTATTGAAAGAGTTCCGGGCGTGGTGCTTCCTCCCAAAGAAGAGGTCCTCTCCAATATTGAAGCTTTAATTTTTCAGTTCAAATTAGTGGTCGAGGGTTTCTGTCCACCCAAAGGAGAAGTTTATCATTCCATAGAATCACCTAAAGGGGAGCTGGGATATTACATAGTTTCGGACGGGACAAACAAACCGTATCGAGTAAGGGTCAGACCACCATGCTTTGTCAATTTGAGTGCCTTGCCTAAGATGATTGAGGGGAGATTGCTTGCGGATGTGGTGGCAGTGATCGGAAGCATAGATATCGTTTTGGGGGAGATTGATAGGTAAGAAAAGTTAGCAGGTTTGAAGGTTAGAAGGTTAGAAAGTTTGAAGGTTCAAGAGATGCTTTCTGAGGCAATACTAAAAAAAATAGCTGAACTTAAGCATAGACATCCGGAGAAAAAGACTGCGATTTTGCCAGCGATGCATGTGGTTTTAAAAGAGGTCGGATATTATAATCAGAATATTCTAAAGCAGATTGCTGACCTTTTGGAACTGGGTGAGATGGAGGTCTCTGAAACGGTTTCCTTTTACACCTATTTCCCCAGGGAGGGGGTGGGGAAGTATCATATTCAGATTTGCACCAATCTCCCCTGTAGTCTTTTAGGTGCGGAGGAATTAGTTAAATATTTGGAGGATAAATTAAAGATAAAAGCTGGACAAACAACGCCGGATGGATTATTTACTCTGTCCTCGGTTGAATGCTTGGGTTCGTGTGGCACCGCACCGGTGATGCAAATAAACCAGACCTATTATGAAAATTTAACTAAAGCCAAGGTGGATCAAATCTTGGAGGAATTGAAAAGAGGGAAATAAGCAGGAGTGTCAAGCTTATGGGTATTGAATAATTATTCGCTACGTTAGGGTGGGGGTTGCACCCCCACCCTCATGACGGACAGGGGTGCAACCCCTGTCCGAACTAAAGAAGAGGGAAATAAGCAGGAGTGTCAAGTCTCAAGATCCTGCGGACTTTAGCTTGACCAACAAGTAGTTGAGATCCAAAATCTTTTAGGTCCGCCTGAAGGTGGACACTCCGGACCAGAAAGAAAATAATGGAAAAGATTTTATTTAAATATATAGACGTTCCTGATCAATATAAAATTGACACCTATATCAAAAACGGTGGTTACCGGGCTTTACCCAAAGCACTGAAAGAATATTCCCCCGGTGATCTGATTGAGATGGTGAAAAAGTCGGGCTTAAGAGGAAGAGGAGGAGCTGGGTTTCCTACCGGACTAAAATGGAGCTTTGTTCCCAAAGATTCGCCTAAACCAAGATTTCTTTTGTGTAACGCAGACGAAGGTGAGCCCGGAACATTTAAGGATCGCTGGTTAATTGAAAAAGATCCGCACCAGCTCATCGAAGGAATAATCATCTCATCCTATGCCATCGGAGCGCATCGGTCTTTTATTTACATCCGGGGCGAATTTGCCTTTGGAGCGGAAAGATTGGAGAATGCCATAAAGGAGGCTTATCACAAAGGATATTTAGGGGAAAATATCTTGGGATCGGGGTTTGATCTGGATTTGGAGGTGTATCGTGGGGGTGGCGCATATATCTGCGGCGAGGAAACCTCCCTAATGGAATCCATAGAGGGAAACAGGGGCAATCCCAGATTGAAACCACCCTTCCCCGCTTCGGTCGGACTCTACTTGAGTCCAACCGTTATCAATAATGTAGAGACATTGTCAAATATTCCACACATTGTTTTGAATGGAGCAGACTGGTATGCCGGAATCGGCATGCCCAAAAGCACCGGCACAAAGATATTTTCCTTATCCGGACACGTGAAGTCTCCCGGAAACTATGAGCTTCCCATGGGAACGCCTCTAAGAGAGCTGATTTACGATTACGGTGGCGGGATCAAAGACGATCGAAAATTGAAAGGAGTCATTCCCGGAGGAGTCTCCACCCCTGTTTTGACTTCACAGTTATTGGATGTGAAAATGGATTTTGAATCGCTTTATGAAGCCGGGTCACTTTTGGGATCAGGTGCGGTGATCGTGATGGATGAGACCACCTGCATGGTCAAAGTTGCCTACCGGCTGTCCAAGTTTTATGAGCATGAATCCTGCGGCAAATGCGTTCCCTGCCGGGAGGGGACAAGATGGATCAGAATGATCATGGAAAGAATTGAAAATGGGAAAGGGAGGGAAGAGGATATCGATCTTTTGCTGGATATATGCACTAACATAACGGGCAAAACGGTTTGCCCTATGGGGGATGCGGCGGTGGTTCCCATTATGAGCACTATCCAGAAGTTCAGAGATGAATATGAATATCATATAAAGAATAAAAAATGCATGGTTAATTTAGGGACGAGGTTTGCTTAGAATCGGTCAACGGATGGAACGGATTAAACGGATATAGTGAGTGTTCCCAGCCACTTTAGTGGCGTAAACCTCAAAGCCCGACTAAAGTCAGTTAGAACAAAAGGATGATACGGATTAAGCGGATATGGTAAGTTTAACCATAGATGAAAAAAAGATAACGGTCGAAGAGGGGACGACCATCCTGAAGGCGGCGGAGAAGTTGGGAATCGAAATTCCTACTTTCTGCTTTCACGACAAATTAGAACCTGTAGGAGCTTGCCGGATGTGTCTGGTGGAAGTAGAAAAGATGCCTAAGTTGCAGGTCGCCTGCGCTACGACAGTCTCCGAAGGGATGGTGGTTAAAACCAACACCCCCGAGGTAAAAAGGGCAAGAAAAGGGGTTTTGGAGTTCTTGTTGATTAATCATCCTTTGGATTGTCCAACCTGCGACAAGGGGGGAGAGTGTGATCTTCAGAACTTTGTGTTCAAATATGGATCGGATAAGAGCAGATTTGTGGAAGAGAAAAGAAGATTCATCGTTGATCCCAAGTCCAGGTTTGATGATCTTTCCATCAGTCCGCAAATAATAAGAAACATGAATCGCTGTATTCTGTGCAGAAAATGCGTTCGTTTCATCAAAGAGATTGCGGGGGAAAACGATTTGGGGACTTTTCGCCGGGGGGCTAAATCGGAGATCTGTGTCTTGCCGGATATTCCCGCGGATAATCCATATTCAGGAAACGCGGTAGAAATCTGCCCGGTAGGGGCACTGACCTCCAAATCCTTCAGATATAAAATCAGAGTGTGGCAGACAGAGAAAACCCCCACCATCTGCCCGCATTGCGGAGATGGCTGTAACATAACTTTGTGGACCCAAAATGATCGAATCTATCGCATCACTTCCCGAAGAAACGGCCAAGTCGACGAAGGATTCTTGTGCGATAAAGGGCGATTCGGACTTGCAGTGAGCGAAGCGAACCTATTTGAGTTCGTCAATCATCCCGAAAGACTGAAAACTCCCTTGATAAAGAAAAATGGAGAGCTTGTCCCATGTGATTGGGATGAAGCATTGCCTTTGGTAGCAAAAAACTTTAAAACAATAATAGGAAAATTTGGTAACGATTCTTTGGCTGGCATTGGATCGAGCAAATTAACTAACGAGGATAATTATATTTTCCAAAAATTCTTTAGAATGGTTTTAGGGACCAACAATATAGATCATCGAATTGACTCGCAAAATCTTTTGCCCAGCCCAAGTCTTTCTAATTACAATCAAATTTACACCATGACCAATTCTATCTCTGAGATCGAGAACGCAAAACTGATTTTGGTCTTCGGTTGTGACTTAGAAAAAGAACATCCCATAATAAATTTGAGAGCCATAAAATCTGCAAGAAAAGGTAATGTCATAATTTTAGCGAATTCCGAAAAGACAAGGCTGAACAGGTTTGCTCAAGATGAATTGATCTACAGGAAAGGAACGGAAGTAACCTTGTTAAATGGTTTAGCAAAAGAGATCATCAAGGGAGAGCTTTTTGATCCAAATAAAATTAAAGTTTCTGCAGAAGAGCTTGTTCGATTAAGGGAGTTGGTTTTGCCATACGATAGGGAGAAGGTGTTTCAGATAACTGGAATTCCTCCAGATAAGATAAAAAGCTTAGCAAATTCTTTTGCTCAGACAGAAAGCATAATTATCCTTTGTGGCAAAGAAATAATTTCTCATCCTCAAAACAAAGAGGTGATTGATTCTTTGTATGGTCTTTTTCTTCTAACCGGACATTTGGGAAAAAAGGATTGTGGAATTAATCTGTTGTGGGCAGACTGTAATTCCCAGGGCGCTCTGGATTGCGGGGTTTTGCCCGACAGATTGCCCGGATTTGTCCATATTTCAGATGAATCCAAAAGAAAAAGAATTGAAGAGGACTGGAAAGCCAAATTGCCGGATAAACCGGGGTTTTCTTTCAATCAAATGTTAAAAGAAATTCATGCGGGCAAAATTAAAGCCATGTATATAATGGGTGAGAATCCGTTGGAAAAATATCCGGATAGGGAATATGTCAAATCCGCTTTAGATAAGCTTGATTTTATAGTAGTTCAGGATATTTTTTTGACCCAGACGGCGAGGTTAGCGAATGTGGTGCTGCCCGGCGCATCCTTTGCCGAAAAAGAGGGAACTTTCACCAACGTGGAAAGAAGAGTGCAAAGATTGAAGAGGGCATTTGATCCTTCAGGAAATTCTAAAGCTGATTGGGAGATCGTCTGTCTTTTAGCACAAGCCATGGGATATGAATTTGATTATCTATCAGCCAAAAAGATTTTTGACGAGATAGCCAAAGTTTCGCCAATACATAAGAACATGTCCTATGAAAAGATCGGTGAAGGTGGCATTCAATGGAGATAGAAAACTGGAGTGCCCATTTGGGCGGTTTTTATTCAATGCGTTTATATGAGATGTCATAACCCTTGTCTTAATTATCTCTAATACGATGTTACCCCCTCACCCTAACCCTCTCCCCCAAGGGGAGAGGGAAGTGCAAATGTATCTTTGAGGCGCGGGGAAATCCAGTGTGGTGTAAAAAAATTGTGAATTTGTATTAGATCGAAAAAACTTAGAGCTCATTTTATTTGTGAAAAGAAAAAAAGATTATGTGGACATTTATCCTTATCACTTTAATTAAAATCTTGATCGTCTTTGTGTTTTTTCTTCTGATGATCGCCTATCTGACCTGGCTGGAAAGAAAGCTCTTGGGTCATTTTCAGGTAAGAGTGGGTCCCATGCGGGTCGGACCCCATGGGCTTTTGCAGCCCATCGCCGATGGAATAAAACTTTTGTTTAAGGAGGAGGTTACTCCGGCGAAGGTGAATAAGTTCATCTATAATCTGGCACCCCTTTTGACTTTTATCCCGGCCCTTATAATTATGGCGGTGATACCGTTTGGAGACCAGATAAGAATCTTCGGGCAGAGCATCAATCTGGTGATCTCGGATTTCAATATGGGCATTTTATATGTCTTTGCCGTAACTTCCCTGGGGGTCTACGGAATTGTCTTAGCGGGCTGGTCATCGAACAATAAATATTCTCTTTTAGGAGGCTTGCGATCATCCGCACAAATGATCAGCTATGAGGTCGCATTGGCACTTTCTTTAATCGGGGTCTTTATGATTGCAGGATCATTGAGCCTGGTTGACATAGTCAAAGCCCAAGATAAATTCTTCAATTGGTTTATATTTCGTCAGCCCCTGGGATTCATTCTGTATCTTGTCTGTGCGATAGCAGAGACCAATCGAGCTCCATTTGATCTCCCCGAGGCAGATAACGAATTGGTGGCGGGTTATTATACCGAGTATTCTTCCATGAAGTTCGCCATGTTTTTTTTAGGTGAGTATGGCAATATGATTAACGTTTCAGCACTGGCTACGACCTTGTTTTTGGGAGGATGGCAGGGACCATTTTTGCCTCCGGTGCTGTGGTTTTTAATAAAACTTTGTGCCGTTCTTTTCTTTTTTATTTGGATAAGAGCCACCCTGCCCAGATTCAGATATGATCAGCTGATGAATTTTGGATGGAAGGTTTTGTTACCTTTGGCACTTCTGAACATCCTTTTAACTGGAACCATTATAGTGCTGTAAAATCAATGTAAGCTTCGCGTAGCCAAGCCTTAATGGCTTGGCGCCAAGGCATAAAGCCTTGGCTACGCGTAACTCATAGAAAAACGAAAGACCTTTTGCTCAAGATCTAAAATTATGTTCGATGTTTTGAAAACCATATTTTGGGCGATCCCAAAAGGATTATCTGTCACCTTTAAATATCTTTTGAGCAAACCGATCACGGTGCAATACCCGGACCAGAAACTGATTCTCTCGGATCGCTATCGAGGGTTGCACTACCTGAAAAGAAATGAAGATGGAACGGAGAAGTGTGTTTGTTGCGGACTCTGTGCGGCCGCTTGTCCATCTGACTGCATCTACATGGAACCGGCGGAGAACGAATTCGGAGAAAGATATGCCAAGATATATGAGATAAATGAGCTAAGATGCATCTTTTGTGGATATTGCCAGGAAGCGTGTCCGAAGGAAGCAATCTTTTTAGGCAAAGAATATGAATTTTCCAATGATAAAAAAGAGAAGTTGATTTATGCCAAAGAAGAGTTGTTGAAAAACGGTTGATGAATTCGTTTAAGCCATGCACAAGCAGGCGGTTCACATGACCAACCTATGGAAAGGAAATCATTCGTTAGGATATTAAAAAAATTTGCAAGAGGAGAAGAAATGACAGAATTTTCTGAAGCTGAAAAACAGTTACTGATTGCATTTATAGGAATGACCCAAACTAAAGAAAAACCCACCCATGAGGCGCTTGAACAATTTGGAAAGAATTCTTTCAAGGAAGATTTGGTGGATTGGACTGAAGCTTTTAAAAACTTAACTGAAAAAGGATTATTGCGGGAAGCGGACAAAGTCTATTCTTTGACAGACCAGGGTGAGATACACGCAAAGGAAGTCCATACAAATTACTCTATTCAAGAATTTAGTAAATGGTTGACACGCAGCGAGCAAAGTAAGGCCTTTGCATCTTTCTGTGAACGCGTGTATGGAAAGAATCTTTGCCAATGCAACATGATGGATATGGAACAACTGGACAAACTGCTGGAAGTCCTGAACCTGAATAAAGATAATCGAGTTCTTGATTTGGGTTGCGGTATTGGTACTATAACCGAATATATTTCTGATTTGACCGGCGCACATATTACTGGGATTGATTTTGCAACGGGGGCAATAAAGCGAGCTGATGAGCGTACCAGGAAAAAACAAAATCGTTTGACTTTCCGAGAAGGCAATATGAATAATCTAGAGTTTCCTATGAAGAGTTTTGATACAATTATTGCTATTGACACGCTTTACTTTGTTGATGACTTAGAAAAAACCATAGGACAGATGAAGGCGATTTTGAAACCCAACGGGCAGATGGGAATTTTCTTCACTCAAATGATTAAACCCGAAGACTCAAAGGAACTTTTGCTTCCCGAGCAAACTAAATTGGCTCAAGCCCTTAAGAAGCACAGCCTGAGCTTCAAAACTTGGAATTTTACTGAAAACGAGTATAGAATATGGCGAAAACAAAAGCAAGTTGCAGAGGAATTAAAATCGGAGTTTGAAGCGGAAGGGAATCTCTATTTGTATAACAGTAGACTTCAAGAATCGGAATATATTCTAAAATTTGTAGATTCAGATAGGCTCAGCCGCCATTTATATCATGTTCAGCTACAATCAAATGCGGATTAGAATTTCCTAAACAGAGAAGATGTCCTGTATTCCATTTTATGGGATTTACGGTGAACGAAGGGGAATATGGAACTTGTGATTTTTTTCATAATGGCAATAGTGTCAACGGTCTGTGCGATCTTTGTAATCAGCCACAGAAATCCAGTGGTAAGTGCGCTCTTCTTAATCGCCACCATGGTCAGCTTAGCTATACTTTTTCTCGCCCTGAATGCACCATTCTTAGCCGTGATTCAGATTATCGTGTATGCTGGTGCCATCATGGTTCTGTTTTTATTTGTGATCATGCTCCTGAACTTAAGAAAGGATGAATTCGGACCAGAGAGAAGAAGAGCCCAAAGATTTTTTGCTATCTTTTTTGGTTTTCTGTTTTTGATTCTTATAGCCACTGCGATAGACGTAGGTTTATCGAGTCTTGGACATCCTGAGGTTTCGACAACAAGACTTACTCCTGCTGGGGTAGAACCTTTGGCAGAGCTTTTGTTCACCAAATATCTTTTCCCATTTGAGCTTACCTCGGTTTTGCTTTTGGTAGCAATCGTGGGTGCAATAGTTATGGCAAAAAGAAAATTGTGAGATTTTAACCAACAGCTTCGATTTGGGTAGCCGCAGACTTTAGCCTGCGAAAAAATTCCGCCCACGCAATCTAAAGATTGCGGCTACAACTTGAAAACTTTTGGTGGCGATCGTGGGTGCAATAGTTATGGCGAAAAGAAAATTGTGATATTTTGACAAAAAACCAGCACCTAACTTAAGTTAGGTGCTGGAGGAAAATCTCCTGTTCGGACAGGGGTTGCACCCCTGTCCGTAATGGGGGCTGGGGTTCAACCCCAGCCCCAACAGGTTAGGAAAAATATGGTTCCGTTATCTTCATATCTGATATTGAGTGCGGTCCTCTTCACCATTGGAGTCCTTGGCGTTTTGGTCAGGCGAAATATACTGATCATCTTCATGTCCATCGAGCTGATGCTGAATGCGGTCAATTTGGCTTTGGTGGCTTTTTCTCGAGAGTTTGGATCACCAGATGGACAAGTTTTTGTCTTTTTAGTAATGACCGTGGCGGCGGCAGAAGCGGCAGTCGGATTGGCAATCATCATTTGTCTTTTTAGAAATAGAAAAAGCGTGAATGTGGATGATTTGAATCTTATGAAATGGTAAAACGTCCGCAGTCCACCGACCGCCGTCCGCCGCAAAACCATTTGTAGCGGCGGACTGCGGACTTGTCCTGACGGTTCGACTTTGCTCACCCTTCAACTTTGTTCAGGGTGACCCTGAATTTATTGAAGGGTCACCGTCCCTGAGCAGAGTCGAAGGGAGCGAAGTCGAAGGATGGCGACGGCGGACAAATGACAAAGACATGAACTGCGTTTATTTTGTTCCATTATTCCCATTGTTAGGTTTCTTGATCAATGGTCTTTTAGCACTAACTCTGAGGAGTCAGTCTGAAGAGAAGCCAGCAGGGAAAAGATTGGTTAGCTGGATTGGCTGTGGCTCAATCGGTTTATCTTTTTTGACCTCTATCGCCATCCTCTTTGAGCTTTTGGCTTTGCCGGAAGGTGAGAGGGTGGTGCAAAAGATCGCTTTCACCTGGATTTTGTCTGGCAATTTTCATATAAATATCGGCTTTTTGTTGGATCCTCTGTCCTCGGTGATGATTGCGGTAGTCTCGGGCGTGGGATTTTTTATTCATCTTTACTCCACAGGATATATGGCAGATGAGCGAGGATATGCCAGATATTTCTCCTATCTGAATCTTTTCACTTTCTTCATGCTGACCTTAGTCTTATCTAATAATTTTCTTTTATTATACTTGGGATGGGAAGGAGTGGGACTTTGCTCTTATCTTCTGATTGGTTTCTGGTATGAGAAAAAATCGGCGGCGGATGCAGGCAAGAAAGCTTTCATCGTGAACAGAATTGGAGACTTCGGTTTCGCCCTGGGAGTGATGCTCATCTTCTGGACATTTGGAACTTTAAACTATGCTGAAGTCTTTGAGTCCGCCCCCAACGTCCTATCTCTGGGAGGAGGTTTAGTTACCGCTATCACTTTGTTGTTATTCATGGGAGCAACTGGGAAATCTGCTCAAATCCCCTTATATGTCTGGCTTCCAGATGCCATGGAAGGACCCACTCCGGTTTCTGCTTTGATACACGCCGCCACCATGGTCACCGCGGGAGTTTATATGGTGGCCAGATGCCATGCTCTCTTTCTTCTGGCTCCGGTTTCAATGGCGGTGGTAGCTATTGTAGGTGCGGTGACTGCCTTGTATGCCGCTTCTGTGGGCCTGTTTCAGAATGACATAAAAAGGGTCTTGGCTTATTCCACCATCAGCCAGCTGGGCTATATGTTCTTGGCTTGTGGAGTGGGTGCCTTTGCCTCCGGGATTTTTCACCTTATGACCCATGCCTTCTTCAAAGCCTTACTGTTTCTGGGCGCAGGATGTGTGATGCATGCTTTATCGGGTGAGTTGAATATGCAAAAGATGGGAGATCTGAAAAGGTATATGCCCACAACCTTCTGGTGTTTCCTGATGGCGACCTTAGCCATCTCGGGTATTCCTCTTTTTTCCGGATTTTTCAGCAAAGACGAAATCCTGTGGAAAGCCTATTCCAGCCCGCATGGTCATTTTCTTTTCTGGTTGATCGGAGTTGTCACCGCAGGGATGACAGCATTTTACATGTTCAGATTATTTTTCTTAACCTTTTTAGGTAAATCGCGGGTCGATCCCCAAATCAAAAATCATATCCACGAAGCACCCAAAGCTATGACTGTTCCTTTGATCGTCTTAGCTTTCTTATCTCTCATAGGCGGATATGTTGGAGTTCCGCATTCTCTGGGTGGATCAAATAGGTTCGAAGGATTTTTATCACCTGTATTTGGACACAATCCTACGGAATCTCATGTAGCCATTCATGCACCTTCTTCGGAATATCTTTTAATGCTCATCTCTGTAATAATCGTTTTGATCGGGATTTTCATTGCCCACCAGCTTTATATCCGAAATCCCGAAACTCCCAAGAAATTGGCAGAAAGGTTTAAGATTCCTTATCGAATTATTTTCAACAAATATTATGTGGATGAGTTTTACTCCATGGTGATTGTGAAGCCGGTGATAAATTTTGCTCTGTTTTTGTGGAAGATAATTGACATTAAGATAATAGATGGCACAGCTAATGGGATCGCTTCGCTTACAAAGTGGGCGGGCGAACTGTTCAGGAGAACGGAAACCGGATACTTGCGTAACTATGCACTCTCTTTGATCTTTGGCGCAATCTTAATTTTGGCTTATTTTGTGTTCAGATGAGACTTATATAAAAGTATGAGATAAGTTTATATTTCCCCTCACCCTATCCCTCTCCCACAAGGGGAGAGGGGATTTAAGAAATTCCCCCTCCCTTGACGGGAGGGGGTAGGAGGAGGGTGAGTTCAAGTTTATTAGATTCATTTGCCATATGTGTAATAGCTCGATTTTGACCATAATTACCTTCTTCCCTCTTCTGGGCGTTTTAGTGTTGCTCTTTATAGGTAAGACCAAACTCAACGCCATCAAGATTATTGCATTGTTGGTATCTTTGCTTGATTTTATCTTCTCTTTATATCTCTATTTTAACTTCTCCGCAGATGTCTCCACCATGCAATTTTCAGTGAAGAAAGTTTGGATAGAAAGTCTGGGCATAAGTTATCATTTAGGCATAGATGGAATCAGTCTCTTTTTGATTCTTTTAACCACATTTCTTACTCCATTAGCCATTCTCTCCTCTTGGTCAGCCATCACTGAAAAGGTGAAGGGATATTACATATCTATGTTATTTTTGGAGACCGGGATGATTGGGGTCTTCGTTTCCCTGGATCTCTTTTTGTTCTATGTATTCTGGGAGGCGATGCTTCTTCCCATGTATTTTCTGATCGGGGTCTGGGGTGGACCCAGAAAGATTTATGCTACCATCAAATTCGTTCTTTTCACCATGACCGGGTCACTCTTAATGTTAGTGGCGATTTTGGTGCTTTACTTTATGAATCACAGTTATACCGGAGCTTATTCTTTCGATCTTTTGGAAATAAACAAACTCCCTATTCCTTTGGGTGCTCAGTTCTGGTTATTTGCCGCTTTCGCCTTAGCCTTTGCCATAAAAGTTCCCATGTTCCCATTCCATACTTGGTTGCCCGATGCTCATGTGGAAGCTCCCACTGCTGGGAGCGTGATCCTTGCTGGGGTTTTGTTGAAAATGGGAACATATGGTTTCTTGCGATTCTGTCTTCCTCTGTTTCCCAATGCCTTCATAGATTTCGTTCCTTTGTTTTCGATTTTAGCCATCATCGGAATAATCTATGGAGCTTTGGTCTCCATGAGGCAGGAGGATGTGAAAAGTCTGGTAGCATTTTCCTCAGTGAGTCATTTAGGTTTCGTGATGTTGGGGATTTTTGCTTTGAATCTTCAAGGGATCGAGGGGGGCATCCTGCAGATGATAAATCACGGCATCTCCACCGGCGCTTTGTTTTTGATCGTGGGGATGATCTACGAAAGAAGGCACACTCGAATGATTGAAGACTTCGGAGGTTTATCTAAAAAAATTCCGATATTTGCCGCATTCTTCATGATCGTAACCTTATCCTCTATCGGTCTTCCGGGAACTAATGGATTTGTGGGCGAATTTTTGATCCTTTTGGGCACCTTCAAATCCAACGTTGTCTATGCGGTCTTTGCCGCCACCGGCATAATCTTGGCGGCGGTCTACATGCTCTGGATGTATCAAAGAACCATGTTCGGAAAGATCACCAAACCTGAAAATGAAAACCTGAAGGATCTGAACACAAGAGAGAAAATAATTTTGATTCCTCTGGTCTTGGTGATTTTCTGGATTGGAGTTTATCCAAAACCATTCTTTGTCAAGATGGAGCCTTCGGTCAAAAACTTGATAGAGAACGCTAAAATTAAATATGAAGATAACAAGCTATTGGGGGAAAGATTTTATATAGATCCCCAACAGATGAAAGAGATTGAAAAAACATCAGCGAGAGGGTGTCAGAACAGGGGTTCTGACACCTCGGTTCACTGTATTGATTGAATTGTCATTGCGAGGAGTCCATACGGACGACGAAGTCCCGCCAAAGGCGGGACTTCGCTGGCGCTCGCAATGACGGTGTAGAATTTCTCAGTGCGTCTGGTGTCGTGACGAATTTTTTATGGATTGGTTAATGCCGCAAATTAATTTAGAGCTAATTTTACCTGAGATAATCATTGCCTTTTTTGCTATCTTAATTTTGATCTTGGAACCATTGCTCTCCAAGGACAAAAAGAGCTTTTTGGCTCACCTAAGCTGGATAGCGATCCTTTTGGCATTTGTTGCCAACTTAAGGTTATGGGATCTTATGGAAACCACGTTCAGTGACATGTTCATCGTGGATAATTTTGCCATCTTCTTTAAATTCATCTTTTTGGCCGGGTCGTTTTTGATCATCCTGGTTTCCATAAGCTATCTCAAAAGGGAAAAGATGGTGCATGGAGAGTATTATAGCCTGATCTTGTTCTCCACCTTGGGGATGATGCTTATGGCATCCAGCTTCAATTTGGTCATCATATTCTTGGGATTGGAGATTATGTCGATTTCCCTCTATGTTTTGGCGGGATTCAAAAGAGAAGATTTAAAATCCAACGAAGCTTCCTTAAAGTATTTTCTGATGGGAGCATTTGCCACCGGTTTTTTGCTTTATGGAATCGTCATGATCTACGGGAGCACCAGGAGCACCAATTTGGAAGAGATAATAAAAAGTCTAGTCTATCAGAAAGAAGGTGCTGATCTTTTGCTCTGGGCTGGAGTGGGATTGCTTTTGGTGGGATTTGGCTTCAAGATTGCCTCGGTTCCCTTCCATATGTGGGTTCCGGACGTGTATGAAGGAGCACCCACACCAATAACCGCTTTCATCTCTGCAGGTCCCAAGGCGGCTGGATTTGCCGCTTTGCTGCGAGTCTTCTTGTTTTCCTTTGTGACGATAAAAATGGACTGGACAACGGTCATCTGGATCATGTCTGCTTTGACCATGACCACAGGAAACATAGTAGCCATCGCTCAATCCAATATTAAAAGAATGCTGGCATATTCCTCCATTGCCCATGCGGGATATGTTTTGGTGGCTTTAGTGGCCGGGAAGGAAGCTGGCGTGTCCTCTGCCCTTTTCTATCTTTTAGCTTATACCTTCATGAATATCGGTGCATTTACCGTGGTGATTGCTTTAGGAAGAAAAGACGAAGAGAACACAAATTTGGATGATTATTCGGGCTTGGGAACAAGGCATCTCTGGTTAGCCATCTTCATGATGCTTTTCATGCTCTCCTTGGCAGGGTTTCCTCCCACCGCTGGCTTTATGGCGAAGTTTTATGTTTTCAGCTCTGCAGTGAAATCTGGTTATATTGGATTGGTTATCATCGGGGTCTTGAATAGCTTGGTCTCGGTCTATTACTATCTACGGATCGTGGTCATAATGTTCATGCGTCCTCCCCTGCCAGAAGCTAAACCCATATTCCTCCCTCTTGGTTCAATCTTAGTTTTATTGATCTCCACTTGGGCGGTTCTACAAATGGGCATTTTCCCTCAAAGCTTGCTCACTTTAGCGATGCTTTCAGTTTCATCTATCTTTTAAACAAAGTTTGTGTTCCCTCTTTGGAGTAGATGATGACGTCCACCCAAGAGTAGAAGAACCGTAGTTGCCCAATTATGGTCTTCAACCAAATAAGTTAACATACTCTGCTTCCACATAAGATCAAAGTCTATTTCTTAGCCACTTTAGTGGCGTTAGCACCTACACCTGACTAAAGTCAGTTAGAATAACCTATGCTTACAAGAGATGTCAAGTTAATTAGTTGATAACCATTATTGGGCATATTTTAGCTCGATCCTTCGACCCCTCGATTTTTACTCGGGGTGGTGAGCCTGTCGAACCACAGGCTCCCTTCGGGTCTGAGCCTTCCTTCGACACTGAGTCTCAGGACGAAGTGCAGGGTCGAAGACAGGATGGTGACAGCTCGACTTCGGTCACTGTCCTTGAGGGTTCGACCTTGCTCACCCTCTCTGAGCGAAGTCGAAGGGAGCAAAGTCGAAGGGAGCGAAGTCGAACCGTGAATCGAACAACTACATTCTCGGGGTGCCCTTCTCCCCCGCCTTTGGCGGGGGAGAAGGATGAACCCTCACCCCGAACCAGAAATGTTGCGGGGCAATCCCGCCACAGGCGGGACGCAACAACAAAGGTAGAACGGAGTTAAGGCGTAAGCCTTTTATCCCACCTTTGGTGAAATAAAATCCTTACGGATTAACTCCGTTTATGAATTATTAATAAAAACGAGCAAGATTTTTCTACGTTCTACTTGATTTCCCCCTCACCTTTATCCTCTCCCCTGTGGGGAGAGGAAATATCCTACGGTGGTTTTGGGCTACCGTAGCAATAAAGACAATTATGATAGCAGGAAAACCATTGACCAATATCATAGGACTTGATGCAGTGGCAGGTCTGCCTCTGGCTTGGGTCTTTGGTTTTTGAGCAAGTCTCTTGCTGGGGATGAAGTAAAGTTAATGTATCTCCATCAATACAACCTTTGGTGGTAAGATGGGGCCGGACACAGGTGGAAAGCTTTATCCCTAACTTTTCCACTTCAGGCATCATCTTGTTTTCAATAAAATCTGTGATCTCTTCTATGTTATGATCCACCATCTCAAATTCATTTCGCTTCAATCTCTTGATGACTTTCTTATACTGGGTCACATACGAAACTATGATTCTTTCTATTCCTAAAGCTGATGCTTTTTTTAAAATTTTGTCAAAAAGATTCATGTCAATATTCGAAAGACGGAGTTTCCCCTTATAAACAACATCTATCAAAGGATCATATCGAATAGCCAACCTTTGCGGGGATCCAATGAAATCAATAACCTGGGGGAGTTGATTAAAAACTTCTTCGCTGTTAGGGGCAAAAGGCTCCAAAGGAGTCCCACCAAGTCCGGTCACCGTCAAAAGAATATAAATTTGATCCAGTTTTTCAAGACAGTTTTTTAATCCGCGGTGTGAAAGAATGTTTTTGGGATTTTTAGTCCAGACGACCAGTGTATGAATGTTTTCAGCTCCGATCTTTTTTATTTTATCAACCATGTAATCGGGATAAAAGCTAACCAAATCCACTCTTCGGCTCGCAGAGACCACCTCTTTGACATATTTCGGTTTATTCATCTTCGGGGACTTAATTAAAGCCCAACACCTAATTTAAGGCTATCAACTAATTATGGTGACAATCAGACATAATGCAATTTGCTCCCTGTGGGATGTTATCATCTCACAGGATAAGGGCGGATGATAACATCCGCCCTGGAGCGGAAAATATGTCAAGTTAAATAGTTGATGACCATAAATTAGGTGTTGGAATAACATGTCAATCACTAAATTGCCTCCTTTCTCTATTATGAAAATAAAAGGAGTTCGTCTTTAAAGCAACATTATAAAGATGCAAATATGCAAAATATTTTTGCGAATATAATTGTTAGAGCCTGAAGATGGTATCCAATTTTTGGCTTGACAATCTCAGAGAGTCGGATTATTTTCTCAAATGGTTAGCACTCCTGCATTCAAACTGCCAAGGGAGACGCTAATCCATTGAATAAAAAAAACTTATCAGGAGAAGAAATGGCTTTTGAAAGTTTGACTGAAAGGGAAAAAGCCGTCCTTGAGTCTTTGATTGATTGTTATATAGCCATGGCTACCCCTGTCGGTTCGAGGGTTATCGCAAACAAATACAAACTGGGGATAAGCCCAGCCACTATCAGAAATACCATGCAGGACTTAGAAGAAATGGAATTGATTACCCATCCCCATACTTCGGCAGGAAGGATTCCTACGGACAAGGGATATAGGGTTTACGTGGATACCTTGTTGGAGCCTGAGGAATTGACTCCTTTTGAGGAGGAGCAGATCAAAAGTGAGATTCTGGTCGATTATGCGGCGGTGGAGGATCTTTTAGAACAAACGTCCCGGGTTTTAGCCGGTGTTTCCAACCAGCTGGGGGTTACTATTGCGCCTCGATTCGATCAAGGCATTTTGACCCGAATCAATTTGATCCCGGTGGCGGAGAAAAAAGTTTTAGTGGTTTTGGCAGTGAAGTATGGATTGGTCAGGACCGTTCTGCTTGAGGCAGAATCCAACCTAAAAACTCAAGAATTAGACAAAACCGCAAATATTTTAAATGAAAGGTTATGTGGACTGACTTTAGGAGAAATTAAGGCCTCCATGGATCAAAGACTAAAGGAGGATACAACGGCGGATCCGAAATTGATCAAACTCTTTTTGGACTCGAGCGAAAATCTTTTGAATTTCCCAGAGACAGAACAACTGCATTTGGGAGGAACCACCAACATTGTGGATCAGCCCGAATTCAAAGATAGGGAGAAATTGAGAAGCTTAATCGAGCTCATCGAAGAAAAAAGACTTTTGGCTGAACTGATCTGTGCCAAAGGAATCAAGGACGGAATTACCATCACCATAGGCAAGGAAATAGAAAGGGGAGAGATGCAATCCTGCAGTCTGGTAACCTCTTCCTATAAAGCAGGGAAGGTATCAGGAACCATAGGGATAATAGGTCCCACCCGGATGAGATACGCCAAGCTGATCTCATTGGTAGATTACACCGCTAAACTCTTAAGCGAGATTTTATCAAAATAACTGCTGGAGGTCTTTGAAGAAGAATCAGAATGTGGCGGGCTAAGAGCCCGCCCTACGCGGTGTTGAGAGTTCGACCAATGACCCATTCACGCGTAGGCGGGGTTCATCCTGAAGGGATTCACCCTGAAGGGCTCCCAGCCCCGCAAAAATGAATTGTTCCAGGGTATCCTTTGAATAATGAAGGACAGAAACTGCCTCTGTCCAAAAAAGCTTAAGGAGGAAAGATTTAATTGAACGAAGAAAAATTGGAAATCCCGCCGAAGACGGGGAAGGAAAAAAATGAAAATCAGGATGCACCATTGGAGATAGTTGAGAAAGCAAATGAAAAAAAAGAGGAAAAGACTCAGATTGATCTCTTGAAGGAAAGGCTTACAAAAAGTGAGGAACAAGTTAAGGAATTAGTGGATAGATTATTACGATTGGCGGCTGAGTTCGACAATTATAAGAAGAGGATGGCTAAGGAGTTCGGCTATCTAATCAAAAATGCTAATGAGAATTTAATACTTCAACTTCTGGACACTTTAGATAATTTTCAGCGTGCCCTAAACTCTGCCCCCGCCAAAGGCGGGATTTCCAACAAAACCTCAAATGATTATGAAAACTTTCATAAAGGAATAGAGCTGATCTATAATCATTTGAAAGAAATTTTGACTAAAGAGGGCTTAAAAGAAATCGAAGCCTTGGGCAAACCTTTTGATCCTAACTTCCACGAGGCAGTGACGCAAGCGGAAAGTGAAAAATATGATGAGGGCGTCATCATAGATGAGATAGGTAAAGGATATATGTTGAATGATAGACTGCTGAGAGCTTCAAAGGTGGTGGTATCGAAAGGAAAGCCGAAAGAGGAAGAAGAGGAGTAATCATGAGTACTACGAAGAAAATTGCCATAAAACTTTTGGACAGCTTGCCTGAAGAAAAATTAAAAGAAACAATTACCTTTATGAAGTTTCTTCAGGAAAAGGAAGAATGGGAGGCTACAGAGGAAATACTTAAAGATAAAAAGCTTATGTCCGCTTGGAAAAAGGGGAAAAAGGAGGTGGAAGAGAGGAAGACTGGAAATTGGGAAAGTGTGAAAAAGAGATTGTTTACCGCTAAAGGAAAATCTTTAAAGAATGTATAATATAGAACTGTCAAAAAGCTCTGTTAAAGCCATACAAAGTTTTGACGCAAAAACGCAGGAAAGGGTTTATAAAGCTCTGGAGGCGATTAAAGCTAATCCGTTTTGGGATGATAAAATTAAGAAATTGCGAGGCGAACTCAAGGGTCGGTTTCGATATAGGATTGGTGAAATTAGGATTATTTATATAGTGGTTGATGAAATCAAAACGATTTTTGTTGAGGCTATTGGGAGAAGAGGAAGCATATATAAATAAGTAACCTGACCTGTCATTGAGAGGAATAAAATCAATAGCGTCACGGACAGGGTGTCCGTGACGAAGGGTGAGACAATAGAAATGAAATGTAGTATCGTAGGGTGTCCAGGAGAATACGAAGAGCGGAAGATTGTTCATACTGTCCGCTATCAAGGACGAATGGTTGTCATCGACCATGTCCCGGCGGAAGTCTGTTCTGTGCGGAGATGTGCTTTTGAAACCGGAAACGGTGCGTCATATTGAGAAACTGTTGCGAACAGCGACCCATCCGGCGAGCACAGTTCCTCTTTATGAGTATGCATAAGTGGGTCCACTGCAAAAAATCTAAAGTTGGTAACGGATACCTTGTGCGTTGCCATAATAACGTCGCGGACATCGAAGATCCGTCTAGAGGGTGTCTGTAACAAACGAGGGGGAAAATTTGAGAGATCTCTGAAAAAATAGGAGGAGGGGAAATTGGAGTGTTCACCTTTAGGTGAACCATATGAAAGCTCCCTGTCACCCAAGGACTTTTTAGGTCAAGCTAAAGCTTGACACTCCAGAAAAACCTTCCTATTTAACTTTTTCAGAGATTTGTTTGAAGTTTTCGAGAGAAAAGTTGAGTTTTTCAATATTTTTTATTACTCTTAAAATCATTGACTTAGAGGAGGAGAGACAAAAATGGCAAAAGTTATCGGCATAGATTTAGGAACAACTAACTCCTGCGTGGCGGTGATGGAGGCAGGAGAACCTAAGGTTATACCAAATCCGGAAGGAATGAGAACCACACCCTCAGTGGTGGCATTTACCAAAACCGGTGAGAGATTAGTTGGTCAGGTGGCAAAAAGGCAAGCCATCACCAACCCAGAAAATACGGTATTCTCCATAAAAAGATTTATGGGAAGAAGACATCACGAGGTTTTAGAGGAGGAGAAATTGGTCCCTTACAAGATCGTGGAAGCGCCTAATGGAGACGTGCGGGTGAAAATCGTAGATAAGGACTACTCTCCTCCGGAAATCTCTGCCATGATATTGCAATCCATGAGGAAGACCGCAGAGGAGTATTTGGGGGAAAAGGTCACTCAAGCGGTAGTCACCGTTCCCGCATATTTCAATGATTCCCAAAGGCAAGCCACCAAGGATGCTGGAAGGATCGCGGGATTGGATGTTTTAAGAATCATTAATGAGCCCACAGCGGCTTCTTTAGCCTACGGGTTAGAGAAAAAGAAATATGAGAAGATTGCGGTCTTTGATTTAGGTGGGGGAACTTTTGATATCTCCATCCTGGAATTGGGCGAAGGGGTGTTCGAGGTAAGATCGACTAACGGGGATACTCACTTGGGCGGAGATGATTTTGACCAAAGGGTGATAGATTGGATGGCAGATGAGTTCAAGAAACAATATGGGATTGATTTGAGAAAGGATAAGATGGCTTTGCAACGATTGAAAGAAGCGGCAGAAAAGGCAAAATGTGAGCTTTCCACCACCTTACAGACTAACCTAAACCTTCCGTTTATCACAGCAGATGCCAGTGGACCAAGACATCTGGATTTGACTTTGACCCGTGCCAAGTTGGAGCAATTAGTGGATGACTTGATTCAAAGAACAGTGGGACCTTGTAAGAAAGCTTTAGCTGATGCCAAGCTTTCACCTGAAGAGATCGACGAGGTTATTTTGGTCGGTGGGCAGACCCGAATGCCCAAAGTTCAAGATGTGGTAAGAAATCTATTCGGCAAGGAGCCTCATAAGGGAGTCAATCCGGATGAGGTGGTGGCAGTTGGTGCCGCCATTCAAGCCGCGGTTCTGTCCGGCGAAGTCAAAGATGTGCTTTTGTTGGACGTTACTCCCCTCTCCTTGGGTATCGAGACTTTAGGGGGAGTAATGACCAGACTGATCGAAAGAAATACCACCATCCCCACCAGAAAAAGCCAGATTTTCTCCACCGCCTCAGATGATCAACCTGCCGTGAGCATCCACGTTCTTCAAGGTGAGCGTGAGATGGCTATTGATAACCGCACTCTGGGAAGATTCGATTTGGTCGGAATCCCACTTGCTCCGCGGGGAATTCCTCAGATCGAAGTTGCTTTTGATATTGATGCTAATGGCATAGTTGGTGTGTCAGCCAAGGATTTAGGCACAGGCAAGGAGCAAAGCATAAAGATACAAGCCTCCAGCGGACTTTCTGAAGCTGAGATCAAAAAGATGGTAAAGGATGCAGAGGCACACGGAGAGGAGGATAAGAGGAAAAAGGCTTTGGTGGAGGCGCGAAACAAAGCAGATCAGATGATCTATACCACTGAGAAGACTTTGAGAGATTATGGGGATAAGGTTTCCTCAGATGAGAAAAAGAGGATCGAAGAGAAGATTGAGAAGGTTAAAGAGGCTATGCGGGGCGAGAACGCTGATCAGATTAACAGGTCAATTGACGATTTAATGCAAGCCTCTCACAAGATCGCTGAGGAGATGTATAAACAAGCATCCACTCAGCAACAAGCCGCTTCTGGCGAGCCACCCAGAGAGGAGAAAAAGGAAGAAAAGAAAGAGGGGAAAGGAAAAGAAGGGGCAGTAGACGCCGACTTCGAGGTGGTGGACGATAAGTAGGTCATCTTATATTCTATATTCAGTGCAGTTCCCAGCCACTTTAGTGGCGTAAGATATAAAATTCGTATGAATGCATACGCACCTGACTAAAGTCAGTTAAAACAGAGAATAGGATTTTTGCCATTTCTTACTCATGGGGATACTGATGAGGGTATCTCAATTTCGATGGGAGAAAGACGAGAATATTATCAGTAATATCTTAAAAAGTGAAAGCAAACCTTTACCAGCAGTACCAAAACTAACTGAAAGGAGGCAGATATGAGTCAAAAAACTACTCCTGACAATTGGACTTTCGTTTTCATCGTATTGCTAATCGTTAGTTGTTTTGGTTGTGGACCCAAGCAGATGGCACGTCTCTCTCATGGACTTCCAACATATTCTCAAGATCAACAGGTTACACAAAATGTTTTCAAAATGCGAATTGAAGAGGCTTATTGGGCCAATGAATTAGACATGTCTGTATCTCTCCCTATGGGCACGCCTATTGCTGAAGAAACTAAGACTTTGATGCCAAAGGTAAAACCAGAAGCAGAATTTCTTGTCGTGGTAATATCTATAACAAATACCGGCAATAAACCCGTAGGGATGACTCCCCTTTGGTTCTCTTTGAAAAACGAACAGGGTGTTGAATATGCCCTTTGTGATAGGGCGGGACATCACAAGTTTGTTGGAAATCTTGGCCCGACTTTTAATCCTAATATGCCTGTTAAGGATAGAATTGTTTTCGATGTTCCCAAGGATAACTACTACTTAGTAGTTTCCAGAGGAACTAATCCAGGAGGACGTTTCCTGGTCGAGAGGGGGCCGGATATGTTTAGGTGGAGGTTATCCCCGGTTGATAAATTATAAACAATTTCTCAGATTCAATCTGAATTGTCTGATAGCAACAAAGGAGACGGTCTTATTTTAAGACGGTCTGCAACGGATGGCTAACACAGGCTAAGTTGGTTCGGGAATTGTCACCAGGATCCCGCTTTGCGGGAGAATTCCCGAACCATTCTCGTGCGGGAAATCCAATTCCCGCACGAACAAAAATTGATTGGTGACGGATGAGGGCGACCGTCACCAACGAAGGGCGGATTTGTCTTTGATGCTTTGCTGTTGTTGCGCGGTTAAGGAACCCCCGACCGACAATAAAAAGCCCCCAGTTCTTTTTAGAACCGGGGACTTTGAGATCACTGCTACGTTTGTAGTTTATTTGAAAACTAACCGGAAGGTGGTGGTCCGCCTACAAACAGATAGTTAAGCAAAGAGACTACATCAGACACATCCACCACAGTATCACGATTACAATCCCCAGCCGCCAAAGGAACAGGTAGCGGTCCACCGATGAAGAGGTAATTTATCAGATATACAACGTCAGATATATCTATAATGCCATCTCCATTGGTATCGCCTCGCAAGGAGACGTAAAAGCTCCAGGTCTGGTTAGACCATCTCTGTGCACCCCAATTGTCGTAAGCTTTCACCTTCCAATAATAATATCTCTTGATGTCCAAATTAGTTGTAAATCGACTGAACCCCAAACTATCATGTATAGTAGTGGAGTCCGGATCAAAATTCGGAACAGTGCTCACATAAAGATCATACCTGATTTGATCGCCGAAGTTGGGATCGTAAGGAGTTTGCCAGTCTAAAGTAACTGGTGAACACACCGAATCGCCATCGGTCGGCAAAAAAAGTGAAAAAGGATAAGGTGGCTGATTGGCAGGAACTTGGGACAAATTCTTTAAGATAGAAACATTGTCGCCATAATTATTTGCCACGGCTAAGTCCATATCTGAATCCCCATCCAGATCTGCACAAAAAACAGAAATAGGATCATCTCCCGCCCCATAGTCAACTTTAGCTTGAAAAGTTCCATCTCCTTTGTTCTTCAAGATGGAGACATTGTCGCCATAAAGATTGGCCACAACTAAGTCCAAATCTGTATCCCCATCTAAATCCACACAAAAAACAGAAACAGGACTATCTCCTGTCCCATAGTTGACTGCACTCTCAAATGTCGCGTCCCCGTTGTTCTTTAAAATAGAAACATTGTTGCTCCCAGCATTTGCCACGGCTAAGTCCAAATCCCCATCCCCATCTAAATCCGCACAAAAAAACCAACGAGAACTATATCCAGCACCATAGTCAACCTTAGTCTGAAAAGTCCCATCTCCATTATTCTTTAATATGGAGACGGATCCCCATCCCTGGCTGCCCCCTCCATTTGCCACGGCTAAGTCCAAATCTCCATCCCCATCTAAATCCGCACAAAAGACTGAATAAGGAACATATCCTGCAGGGTAGTCAACTTTAGGTTGAAATGTCCCATCCCCATTGTTCTTTAAGATGGAAACACTTTCACCCCACATATTTGTCACGGCTAAGTCCAAATCCCCATCCCCATCTAAATCTGCGCAAAAAACGGAAGAAGGATAACTTCCCGCACTATAGTTGACTGCAGTTTGAAATGTTCCATCACCGTTGTTCTTCAAGATGGAGACATTGTCGCTGTAATTATTTGCCACAGCCAAGTCCAGATCACCATCCCCATCTAAATCAGCACAAAAGACAGAAAAAGGATGAGCTCCTGTACCAGAGTCAACTTTAGGTTGAAAAGTTCCATCCCCATTGTTCTTCAAGATGGAGACATTGTAGCTATACCTGTTTGCCACAGCTAAGTCCAAATCACCATCTCCATCCAAATCCGCACAAAAAACAGAGACAGGACCGTCTCCTGCATCATAGTTCACCGCTGGGGCGAACCACTGTGCGGTGATGTAACTATAATAGATATTCCAGTTTACTTCCTGATCGCCCTGGAATACCGAGCCGAAGTGGTTGTTGCCATCAAAGAAAGAGACAGGTTGGATTTGGTTTCCCGCATCAGTGGTTACCGGAATGGGAGTTGACCATCCGCTTTTATACGTGCTTTGATAGATGTTCCAGTCACCATCCCGGTTGCTCTGCCAGGTAACAAGTATTTTGTCTCCGCCATTATAAGTTACACTGGGATGAAGGTCGTCACCGGGGTCGGTGGTTACCGGCATATCCGGGGACCAACTGCCACTTTGATAGTATTTTGCATAAATATCTAAGTTTCCATTCCTGTTGGAGCGCCAAAGAACCCAAATCCTGCCGGAGGAGTCGGCAGTGACCGAAGGCTGAAGATCGTATCCGGGATCATCGGTCACTCGAATCTCCGCTGACCAGCTAACTCCATTATAATACTTGGCATACAAATCCCAATTTCCACTCTTCCTGGCATACCACACCACCCACACATTTCCATATTTGTCCATCGTTATTACCGGATCCCGTTCCTCATACGAAGAGGAAGTTACGTAGGCATTGGATGACCAAGTAGAACCATTATAATAGCTATACATGATATCGGAATTCGGTTTTCTTTCGGTTCTCCACACCACCCAAACTTTTCCGGAACTGTCAACTGCTGATTTTGGCTCCACATCATAAGGGGTAGCCGTGGTTATTCGGATCGGGCTTGACCAGGACGAACCATTATTGTAAACCCCATAAATGTCCCATCCATCTATATAATTCTCCACCTCGCGATAGCTCTGCCAGAGGATCCATACTTTTCCTGAATTGTCGGTCACCATGGAGGGATGAAAATCCCAGTCGACGTGAAATGCAACTTCTTCAGGTTCAGACCAGGAGACGCCGTCATAATGACTGGTCCAGAGGTTTGAGCGCACATCTCTTCCTGCGTTCCAGGCTACCCAGATATTGCCGGAATGATCCACGCAGGTTGATGGATTCCCGTCGGTGAAGGGTGAGATGTCAATTGGCGAAGTTTCCCATTTAGACCCACTCGTCTTTACGCTCTCATAGGAAAAGCCCGCCACTTTCACAGGATTTCCATGTCCATGCGGCTTTAAGGTGGGATCTCCAAATATATTGCAGCCCCAGAACCAATCATAATACCACCAGATCCAGTCCAGGAAGGACTCGCCCAGGTTCTTTCCGTTTCCCAAACCAGCATACAGGTCCTGAAAATCGTCCCCGTACATGATTCTGGTTTCGCCTATGACCGCCAAGACATAATCGCTCCCGAAAAGATAGGATTGCCCCAAATTATTAGTTTCAGTATACTTGGCGTTGGAGCAGGCATTGAGCAATACGAAGTTGGCTTGGGGGTTCACGTGGGGCATTTCGTAGCTGAAGACACTTCCACCGCCATAGGTTTCATTATGCAGGAAAAAGGTGCTGCCCCAGGGGGAAGAGTGAGCCAGAAGGTGAACCCATTCGTATCCCTGCTGCAGCATATACTTGTAGTGAAGAGCAGTAGTAGTATCCTCGTTGTCTATGAAATTTACGTCATCGTAGACCCAACCGAGGTAGGTTTCAATTTGGGGATACCAGGTCAGTTCAAGGTATCCTAATGCTCTATCAGGAAGACTCAAACTCCCGGTTCTATAAGCGTGATTCTTTACGAAATATTGATTAAGCAATTTTACCTCATCCCCAAAGATACAATTGGATGGGGTAATTCTTCCCGACCAGATCTCCGGCTCCAGATTGCCGGAGAGATTATCATAGAAACCATTGGCATCGTAGTCGTTCCAGGTTCCGTCCAGATCCATATAGAAGTAGTCCGTGGGAAAATGGGATACATAAGTACTCGTGACACGAAAGGTTTCCATCCAGGCGGCAGGAACATCTCCCACCAGAATGACTCCCACCAACCCAGAAGGATATTCAGACTGAAGAATACCTCTGATAGCTACGGGAGTTTCCGTGGTTACCTGAGTCACTGAGACTGTATAGCCGTCCGTTTGAAGATCAGATACAAACTGATCAAAATTGGTCTGGATCGCAGGATAAACATGAGAATCAACAAACACATGCACCAATCCTTGCTTGGTTATCTTTCTTATCTTTTTGAAATCAGGGCGGGGTTTTACCCCTTGCAGAGTTTTAATCTGTTTGAAGATTCCCGGTGGAATTTTTAGCGGATCCTTGCACTCGGCAATTATTTTCTCCAGCTCGGCTATTCTTAAAGAATCGTTGGAGACTGCCTCGGCTTTTAGCCCCCAGGCGAAAAGGATTATGAGTAAAAATAAAATCTTTTTGTGCATCATGCACCTCCTAATATAAAGGGTTAGTTTTGCCTTTCACCCACTTAATAATCCACGGGTGAAGAAATAAAAGGATTCATTTTTGGAATAGCTTTCATCAAATTAGGGTCCCTAAAGTCTAAAGCCTATAACCTAATTAGAATTTAACCTCAAAAGCGAAAATGTCAAGATAAAATCCTTGTGGAGTCTCCCCATTTTTTCGATCCCAACCCCGTCCATTTGGACGGTTACCAACTGCCCCACATTCTATGCCATTCCGCAGACTGAAAGTCTGCGGCTACCAACCTCCTCCCCTCCCAAATTTTGGGGAATGTCCAGAAAATCCTTATAGGGGTTTTCACTCCAATTTCATGTTGACAGAGAAAATCAGAACAGATATATTGAAAAATATTAAAGAACCGTATATGTGACAGAAATAATTTAAGAAATGACAAATACCGATGATGATGATTGAGAGAGAGTTAGAAGCGGATATCTAAATTGTGGGTTAAGCTATTTTAAGGATTTCATAATTACTATAGTAGAATTCCTTGTAAAGAGAAGTTAACGAGATGGCAAAACGTGATTACTACGAGGTTTTGGGTGTAGACAGAGACGCCTCAGAAGAGGATATAAAAAAGGCATATCGGAGACTTGCCCTTCAGTATCATCCGGATCGAAATCCGGAAAACAAAGATGCAGAGGAAAAATTTAAAGAGGCTACGGAAGCTTACGAGGTTTTGAAGGATCCGGAGAAGAGGGCCAGGTACGACCGATACGGGCATGTGGGGGTGACCGGTACGGGCGGATTTGAAGGATTCGATTTTGGAGCCTTCGACATCTCCGATGCCCTGCGGGCTTTCATGCGCGACTTTGGCAGATTCGATATTTTTGATGATTTCTTCGGCACTACTACCACCCGAACCCAAAGAGGACGCCAAAAGGGAGAAGACTTGCAGATCAGGCTTGAGCTTACCCTGGAGGAGATAGCTACCGGCGTGGAGAAAAAAATCAAGCTGAAACAATTGCAGAAATGTGATGCCTGCAGCGGCACCGGTGCGGAGAAAGGAAGCTCCAAAAGGGAATGTCCTCAATGTCATGGCACCGGACAGATAAGGAGAGTATCCCGTTCTCTGTTTGGACAGTTTGCCAGCATCACCACTTGTGACACTTGTCGGGGTGAAGGTGCAGTCATCGATAGAGTTTGTCCCCATTGTGGGGGGCAAGGGAGAGTAAAAGGGATAAGCACCATAAATGTAAAGGTCCCGCCTGGAGTTACGACCGGAAACTACATTCCTTTGCGAGGCGCAGGAAATGCGGGACCAAGAGGAGGTCCTGCCGGGGATGTCATAGTCTTCATTGAGGAACAAGAGCATCCTGTCTTCAGAAGACACGAGGATGACATCGTCTGTGAAATCCCGATTAGCTTTACTCAAGCCGCTTTAGGGGATGAAATCGTTATTCCCACTTTGGATGGAGATGCCCATCTAAAGATTCCCTCAGGGACCCAATCTGGAAAAATATTCAGATTTAAAAATAAAGGAATCCCTCATCTTCACGGCTACGGCAAAGGGGATGAGTTAGTCCGGGTGATGGTCTGGGTTCCTACTCATTTGAGCGCAGAAGAGAAAAAACTATTAAAAGAGCTGGCGGATAAGGAGAATATGAAACCACCTAAAGGGGATAAAAGCTTTTTCGACAAATTGAAGGAGACATTGGGAGTTTAATTGGTCAGCGGATGAGAAGGATATGTGTTCATACGCACGCGTAGGCGGGGATCCCATCCCCGCTCTCTGTCGGGATGGGATCCCGACCCACGCGAGGGACAAAGTGAAAAAGTCATTAATTCGGCCCAGACGGGCACTCCGAATGATATGATTACCAACTTTTATGTGAATCCTGAAAATGTGGGGAAAGATAGCTTAAAGATAGTGGGGGAAGAGGCTAAGCATATTATCACCGTATTGAGGTATCAAAAAGGAGAGACCATCGATGTGGTGGATGGATGTGGGGTGAAGTATAAAGTTTTGATTCAGGATTGGGGCAAAGATTATGTGGAAGGGAAAATCTTATTGAAGACCAGAAGAGAAAATGAACCTATCGCTCATCTGACTTTGGCTCAAGCCATTTGCAAAGGGGTCAGGATGGACTTTTTGATAGAAAAAGCTACGGAGATCGGAGTATCCTCCATTATACCGATTTTGACCGAGAAGAGCTTGGTCAAGATAAATAAAATTTCTGAGGAGAATGGCTGGGATTCTCTCACTGCAAAAGGGAAAACGGAAAGGTGGAAAAGATTGGCTATTGCCAGCATGAAACAATCATTAAGGTCAATCCTACCAGACATCCAGCACCCCACCAAATTTGAGGACATTCTTCCTAAAATTAAAACCTTCGATCTTTCCTTTATTGCCAGCCTGGAAAAAGGGGTGAAAAGTTTGAGAGAATGTAATGAGCTAAAAAACCGATTGAGAAATGTCAAAGATTCTTTGCGCCATGTTCTGATTATGGTAGGTCCAGAAGCCGGGTTTACCGAAGAGGAGTTTTTCAAAGCTAAAGCCTTTGGAGCCATTCCCGTCACCTTGGGATCAAGAAGATTGAGAACCGAAACCGCTGGGATTATCTTTTCCTCTTTGGTTCTCTATGAATTGGAGGATTTGGGGTAGAGTGGAGGATTAATGCAAACACTCGAAAATACTTATGCATTTTCGATTTGTTACATTCTACTTGGTTTTCCCCTCACCCTTGCCCTCTCCCCATAGAGGGTGTGTCAGATTTTCCGTTTTTGTAGCCGCAGACTTTAGTCTGCGAAATCGGAATGTTGAATTCCAATGGTTTACGCAATCTAAAGATTGCGGCTACAACTTCAAAACATGATTATGACACAGCCTCATAGGGGAGAGGGATCATGGGAGTGGGTATTATGTATCTCTTGTAAGAAGCCGATAAAAATATAATAGACTAAAGAACAAAATGGGTTTACCGGGTGTCTGAGAATTTTGTCTGGAAGTGGTAGCGGTAACTTTTAGGATGAGTAATCTATTGAAGATCAAAGTTGTTTTTTCGCCCCGCTAAGCGGGGCGGCTACCATTTTTTTGGAACTTTGGGGTAACTTCCTTACAGAAGATATAGTCAAAAGATGCGCAACTCTATTCTTAGCAAGAAGGAACTTTTTTTATTATCTATAGGGACTTTTGTTTCTTCAGCTTTTTTCGCCCTCCTTTTTTTAATTGACCTGCCAGTATATCTTAAACTTATTTCAGCATTCCTTTTGATCTTTTTCTTGTGGGGAGGAGGTATTTGGATTTTCAAAAGGAAAAAGCGAAGGTATCATCTTCTAATCAAAGAGCAGGATATAAAAGGTAAGAAATTTTTAGAATTAACGGAGTTAGCTACCCAAATATGTCAAGCTTCATTTTCTCTTAAGGAAGGTGCGGATTTCTTTTCAAAAATCAAGCTTTTCTTTAAGGAATTTTTCGATTCAGACAAATTTCTGCTTTTTGCTAAAAAGGGAAATCTCTATCACATGATAACCGCCAGCAATGTGCCCCTTCCTGAACGCTTAAAATTGTTTTTCAAATCAAATAGCGAATTTGTCTCGGTTTTGAGATCGACAGAGGGGATTTGTGACTTTGGATTTATAGAAAACATCAAAGCCCCCTTGACTTTCAAATCTCTGCGAAAAGAGCATGGAATCAATTTTGTTATTCCTTTGAGGACCGACCTGGATTTGTGGGGATTTGTCCTTTTAAAAGGTGATCAAAAATTAGCCCCGGCGGAACAGAGAGTGGCTAACATAATTTTTAACCAGCTGGCTTTAATTCTCCAGAAAGAGGATTTAGGGACAAGGCTTGCCGGGATGGAAAAGAAGCTTACCATGAACTTGAGCCGGTTCAGATCAGATTTATCGAGTTTGAATAAAGACTTAAAAAGAAGGATCTTCGATCTCAATGCGGTCCTGGGAATGATAAATAATCTTTACTCTATCCCGGAAGAGGAAAGATTGTTCTCGGTTTTTTCCAAGATGATGCAGGATCATCTGGGAACAAAGTCGGTATTAATAATGCTGCCAGAAGAGAAGGGGGATGATCTAGTCACAAAATACTCCTTTGGCACCCAATTGGGTAACCTGACCGATCTTAGGATCGAAAAAGGGAAGGGACTTTATGGCTGGATCAAAAACACAAGAGAGCTTTTGTCTCTCTATGAGTTGCGCAAATTATCTGAAGAGGAGGAGGTTTTAAAAAGATTATTAGGCGAGGGCTTCCAAATCGGGGCAAAGCTTTCTTTCACCCAGGATCGATTTGGCCTGGTTTTGTTAGGAGGGAAATTGGATGGGTCTAAGTATCGGCAAATCGATCTGGGGATCTTGGCAATTTTGACCAGTATGGTTATGATCACCTATAAGAACATCAAACATTACAAAACCATCGAGGAACTCTCATATACAGATAGCATGACCGGACTTTATAATTACCGTTATTTCTATAAGCGTCTGACGGAGGAGGTTTTCCGAGCTAAAAGGTTTAGTCGAAAATTAGCCTTGGTCATCTTCGACATCGACGATTTCAAGATCTACAATGATACCTATGGACATCAAGCCGGAGATTGTGTGCTGAAGCAATTGGGAGAGCTTCTTTCTTTAACCGTCAGGTCGATCGACATCGTCTCTCGATATGGAGGAGAGGAGTTTTGCGTGATCATGCCTGAGTCGGATCAGGATGAATGCTTCAAGTTTATGGAGAGATTGCGTAAAGCCATCATGAACTATTCCTTCAAAGATGAGAATTTAGGACACGAACATAACATCACCGTCAGCCTGGGAGGAGCGATCTATCCACATGATGCTCACACGGTGGATCGTATTATCTATTGTGCGGATATGGCTCTTTTGACGGCTAAAAGCGTAGGAAGAAACAAATCAATAATGTACGCCGAACGAAATGCCACTTTAAAGAATGGCTTCTCCTCCGGTAAGCCTGTGAAAATTATCGATTCCATGATATATGGTGAACAGACGGATACTTCCAAGGAATAAATTTGAATTGTTCCACCTAAAACCAATGTATTCTTTTCCTGATAAGATGCCTTCTTCATATCAAAGCTTTGAAAATATCCCTTAATTTTTATTGCGGTTTCAGATTTTTCTATTTAAATTTCTGATTGGCATAAATTTTGGATTTTATGGCTAAGAACTCAAAGAAGAGTTCCAACTGACTTTAGTCAGGTTACAACTCACGCCACTAAAGTGGCTAGGAACTTGAAGATGAATAAATTTTTCGACACCTTAAGACCTCAGCAGTGGGTCAAAAATCTTTTGCTTTTTGCGGGATTGATCTTCTCTCAGAATTTTTACCACTTAAACTTCCTTTTGAAGAGCTTAGCCGCTTTTTGCCTTTTCTGTCTTTTGTCCTCCAGCGTCTATGTGGTCAACGATATTATTGACATAGAAAGGGATAGAAAACATCCACTGAAATCTAATCGTCCCATTGCTAAGGGGGAGATAAAAATATCTACAGCCGTCTTTCTTTTTATTTTATTAGCTTTAGTTTCCTTAGGCTTTTCAACACTTTTGAGTCCACTCTTCGCGTTGATGGCTTTATCCTATTTAGTATTAAACATAGTTTATTCCCGCTATTTAAAGCATATGGTGATCATCGACGTGATGTGCATAGCCTTAGGTTTTGTCATCAGGGCGGTAGCTGGAGCCGTGGTGATTGGGGTGCAAATCTCTGCCTGGCTTATAGTGTGCACTATCCTTTTGGCATTGTTTTTGGGTTTTGGCAAAAGAAGGCATGAACTCTTACTTTTGGATACGCAAGCCAGCGAGCATAGAACGATTTTAACCGAGTATAGCCCTTATTTTCTGGATCAGATGATCTCAGTAGTGACCGCCTCCACCGTGGTGGCGTATGCCTTTTATACTTTATCTCCTGAAGTGGAAGGTAAGCTGGGAACCAAATATATGGATCTGACCATTCCCTTCGTATTATATGGAGTGTTTCGTTACCTGTATCTGATTCATCAGAAGGAGGGTGGAGGAAGCCCGACTAAGATGCTTTTAGGTGATACACCCCTTTTGGTGAATATCATCCTTTGGTTTTTTGCGGTAATGTTAATTATATATGTGCTCTAAAAATTCTGGAGTATCAAGCTTCAGCTTGATCCGTAACTTTTTTAATACAGACGTAATTCTTTTTGAGACGATGCTACCCCCTCTCCCACAAGGGGAGAGGGAACTTCATAAATTTCCCCTCCCTTTGATGGAAGGGGGTGAGGGGGAGGTGATGATGTCGATTTATTTAATTTGTTAGACATAGTAAAAGAAAATACCCAGGTATAGTTTTCAAAGGAGCCTTTGTGGCAAAAGCGAAAGTTGCTGTTATTAAGACTTCACCAGAGACGGTTCTGGAGGATTATCAAAAGCTTCTGAAGTTGGCTGAAGTGAATAATTTCCTCTCCAAGGATAGAGTTACCATCTTGAAGGATAACATCTCCTGGCATTATCCTTTTCCCGGAGCTAACACCACCCCTTGGCAACTGGAGGGAACCATTCTGGCTCTCAAGAAGCTTGGATTTGGGCAACTGGTGGCGGTGGAGAATGAGACTGTGGTCACCAACGCATCCAAAGGGGATAGATTAAATAAATATGCGGGGATTTTTCAGAAACATAATATTGATGTAAAGTTCAATTTTTCCCAAGATTTTAAATGGGTTAAATACAAACCCAAAGGCAAGCTTTTAGCACTGCCCAAGATTTACAAGAAGGGGATTTACCTTCCTGAATTCTTCTTTGACAAAAATATTATTCATCTTCCCACCTTGAAGTGCCATATCTACACCACCACCACTGGGGCTATGAAGAATGCCTTTGGCGGGCTTTTGAACACCAAAAGACACTACACCCATACCTGGATTCATGAAACTTTAGTTGATCTTCTCACTATCCAGAAAGAGATTCATTCGGGTGTATTTGCGGTGATGGATGGGACTACTGCGGGAAACGGTCCTGGTCCACGCACCATGAAGCCGGAGATCAAAGATTTTATCTTAGCTTCTGGGGATTGTGTAGCCATAGATGCAGTAGGAGCGAATATGATGGGCTTTGACCCCATGAAAATAAAATACATTCGACTGGCTCACGAACAGGGTTTGGGCAAAGGGAGAATGGAGGAGATCGAAATTGTAGGCGAAGATATTTCACAAATAAATTTCGGCTTCTCCGTTGGAGATAATCTTGCCAGCAGGGTGGGTGATCTCTTCTGGTTTTCCCCGCTCAGATGTTTTCAAAAACTTCTCTTTCGTACTCCTTTAGTATATATTTTCGTTTTTGGTTCTGCCTTTTATCATGACCGCTTCTGGTGGCCTTTTAAGGGAAAAAGAATCTTCAAAAAGTGGTCCGAGACCACGTGGGGAAAGTTGTTTGAAAAATATTAAAATTTTGGGGTCTTCTACTGAATAGTTGCTGAGGCATAAGTTTAAGGGCTAGAATTTGTCAATTACAATATCCTTTAGAAAACAAAGTAAATATAAAAACACTATCGTGCATTTATCATTTGAAACACTCGTTCTGGATCATTTCTCGAGCTAGCGCGTAAAAATTCTGCCTGGCCCACCGCCACCTCGAAATTATCTTTGTCCACTGCTTCAATAGTTGCTTCCGCAACTACTTCAGGCTTGATTCCTCGATCTTTTTGGCCTCTTTTTCCCCGTGCCCCCCTGTCGAGTTCTGTATCAGTTGTAGGAGGAATGATTTCAAAGACTTTTATGGTTGTATTCCTTAACTGATGTCTCAATGATAAACTGAATGAGTGTAATGCCGCTTTGGTAGCACAATACAAAGGCATTATAGCAAGGGGAACAAAGCCAAGCCCAGATGAGATATTAACAATGGCGGATTCTTTCTGTTCCATCAAATGTGGAATGAACAATGCAGAAAGATGAACCGGAGCCTCTAAGTTTATTTCAATTTCATTTTCTCCGCTTAGCAAAGCGGCGGTTCCCTTTTTAAAATCAATCTCTTTTTGAATGCCGGCATTGTTGATGAGGATGTTTAGGTGCTGGTAGTTTGTGACGGCCCAATCATGCAAGCGCTTTCGATCTTCCGGGTCAGCAACGTCACATCTTCTGGTTTGAAGTTTAGGAAATTTGTTTTTTGCTTGGGTAAGCTTATCCTCTCGTCTACCGCAAATAAGAACTTCATTTCCTTTTCGCAGAAAAGCTTCTGCTAAAGCCAAACCTATGCCGGTTGCTCCACCGGTAATTAAGATGGTGTTTCCTGCTGTGCGCATAATAATCTCCTAAAGTGACTGATATGAGCATGCTCTGAATATTCTAACGCCTCCCTGCTCACCGGTGCTGATTTCGGCTCGGCGAAACGCGCCTGCTTCGTTTTCCCGGTCGAACCTTCCAAACATACGCGCGCCCCGGACCCTTCGCTTTTGACAATCCAACTTCCTGCTCTAAGCGCCTGACCCAGGTTGGGCATGGGCGATCATAGGGCAAATCGAGCCGCTTCTTAAGCTCCGCCCAAGTCAAGCCAGCAGGATTCCGGCGAAGCTCCTCTCGAATCACATCCCTGAAGTCCACATACCGCACGTTCGTCTCCCGTAGCGTCGCCTAACGTGAAAGCTCAGCGGACCGCCGTTTGCGGCGGGTCCGCTGAGTGACCAGTTAGGCCGAACTATAAGTCGCTGAATTTCGCTTTAGTCCGTTCCGGCTCCCTAAGCCTCCGCTTCGCCAACGGGTTCTGGCCCCGTTGCAATATGAGTGTTGTTCTCGCTTCCGCTCCAGAAGTGAAGATACACCGGCTTCTCATTGCGCAAGATATCAAGCAGGTCGGGTAGCCTTGAGTATTTGTAGTACAACCTATACATGCCGTCAGAGTCTTTATAGGCCGCCGGCAGCGCCTCTGAATCCGGCCTGATATAGGCGGTCGCAAAGTTTGCGTCTTGGGAATCGTAGAAAGACACCTTGGCAGGATTCTCTCCTGAAGAGAAGAGAGCACAGCGATACTTCTTGATCTCGACTGTCGTGTATGGCATTGAAAATCCCTCCTTTCTGTGTTGTGTCAAGTCCTATACCTGACACATCTAATAGAGTATGGAGCACGGGGCTCCTTCACCCGTACGTCCTGCGAGAGCGGTAAGGTTTGCCGCACCCGCTCAACTCTGTTGTTAAGTGGGAATAGATTATGAATTGAAATATTTTTCTGCTTTCATACGAATTCTTTTTAAAGCCTTTGAAACAGGACTATGATTAGCATAGCCTAATTCCTTACTAATCTCGCCAACACGTGTGATTCCATTTCGTAGGCAGACAACGACATTCTTTTCTTTCTTATTTAGAAGAGCAAGGAAATCCTCACACACTAAGTTTCCTTCAACTTCAGATTCTGGTCCCTGGATAGGTATAGTATCCCCCAATTCAACAAATGTTACTTTTATTTTTGAACGTTTACAATAGAGCTTTCTTTCAAAATCTTCCTTGGCATAAGACCATTTATCAGAAAAGTCATCTTCAACACGATTAGTCCTTACGGCATCAACTATGTCACGCAATTTTCCTCTTGAGTCAGCTACCTCCAGGACTTCACGAGTTACATCCTCGGCCTCCTCTGTGCCCATCCAAATAGTACCGCCCATATAAGGTCTATTTATTTCTATACCATGAGGCAATGCTTTTCTAGCTTTTTGCAACGTAGAGAGCTGTTTTTTATTTTCAATTTTCACACGTGGATATTTCATCAGTCTTTTCTCAGCGATCTGGTATACATAAGGGAGCCAAAAATCTAAATTATGAGCTAAAATAACAATCGGGTCATTCATGCTAAAAGCTTTCAGTGGTGAACCAGATATTAAATGTCTCCAAATATGGTGCGCAAATGCCTTAGACAATCTTAGATCGAAATCCTTGGGTAGAATTTTATCGTAATACCAATGAGTCATTAAGGGGGGCCAAAGACCTCGTTTCAAATAGGGCAGTCCAAACTTTTTGCATATTTGCCAAGGGAGGAGAAGCAGGATAGGGGAAAAAGCCTCAAATCTATGAAACGAAAAGCGAGGCAAAAGATATATATTTTGGTCTTGATATCGAGACAACCACTGTAGTGATAAGGGAAGTTTTTCATTCAAAATATCATATCTTAATTGCCCCGCCTCCCATGCCAAGTTCCACTCGCTAATAGCGACCTCTTTTTCTATAGCGAGGTTATGATTTTCCATTTCCTCTGCCGTATGCCTGATATAGACAAATTCGGGATTCGTGCGTGTAGTTTCGCGGGGAAGAAACTGATAAAAGAAGGCACTAGAGATGTTATCAAGGTGTGGGAATTCTTCTGTTGTTATCTCGTGTTCACTAAAGAATTCTTCTTCTTTGACTTCCCTTAAAAATTGACGTTCGTCCACTTCTTCCTCCTGTTAAGTTTGTTTTCAAAACCATTTCTCAACAGGGATACGACAATTTTGGGCTATTTTGTTCCGCAATAAAAGCCGAGTAGACAATTGCTTAACTTGTTATTGTCGGGCAGCTTCTATGTCAGGAGCCCGGTGCTCCTGACTTATCTTGGTGTCAGGTGCTCGGACGAGCAAGTCTGCCCAGACGGGCACCCGTCCGGATGGGCTCAGGGCACCTGACCTGATGCTGCATAGAAGGCTCAAGAATATTAACCTGCGGTCGCTAGTTTTCTCGTCTGCTTCACTTGCTTGTTATGCCTTTCCCTTAGGTCGAGCTTGAGGATCCTCAGGGG
>Ga0315289_10000471_pt1 | contig 62027 bp, 36 predicted proteins | sample YL17G11_40_MG_FD_203452 | JGI IMG/M metagenome (GOLD analysis project Ga0315289, IMG submission 203452) | Sediment microbial communities from Yellowstone Lake, YNP, Wyoming, USA - YL17G11_40 | ecosystem: Environmental > Aquatic > Freshwater > Lake > Sediment | place: USA: Wyoming | collected... | reverse complement strand
CGGTTCAACGCCCCGACGCCCGCAACGGATTACTCCTGGCGCAATCCGTTGATCGGCCCCGGACTGCCGGAGTTCAACCGCTGGGCGGCCCGCTGCGAACCCCTGTTGCGCGCCGGGCGGCACGTTTCCGACATCGCCGTGCTGTATCCGATTGACGACATGGAGGCCCGCTATGTGGTCGGGATGCAACCGGATCGGGCGAGCAAGGATCCCATCCCGGGCACGGATTACTACGACATCTCGCGCCTGCTGACCGGCGAAGTGAAGCGCGACTTCACCTTCCTCCATCCCGAAACGCTCACTGAACGGTGTTCGGTGGACGGTGCCGAACTGGTGCTCAACAACACGAACCGCTGGGCGCGGTATCGGGTCGTCATTTTGCCCGCCTGCCGCACCATTCGCGCCGAGAATCTCAGCAAGGTTCGTGATTTTCTGCGCCAGGGCGGCCGCGTCATCGCGACCACCTGCCTGCCGGAACGGTCGTCCGAATTTGGCCGCGACGCCGAGGTGCAGGCGATGACGAAGGAGATGTTCGGCCCCGGCGGGAAGGGCATCTTCGTGCCGACGCCGGACGAAACGACTTTGCGGACGGCGCTGGACGGGCTGGCGATCACTTGGGATGTGCGGCTCGATAACGCGACCGACATTCCGAGCACTAAAGTCGAACGCGGGCAGTCCCCGACCGGCGGGGAATATATCTTCGGCAACCGCGAGTTCTCGTATATCCATCGGTCGGTGCCGGGAGCGGAGGCGTATTTTTTTGCCAACTCAAGTGTGGTGGACGTCGCGGCAGATGTGACCTTGCGCGGGAAAATGAAACTGGAGTTGTGGGATCCGCACACCGGAACCATCCAGGCGCAGGAAGGGACGCCCGCCCAGGAAAACGGCCAGCCGGTCACGCGGTTCAAGTTGAAACTGCCCGCCGTCCGCAGCGTCTTCGTCATCGGTCGGAAAGCATAAATGAACCCCACCTTCATCCGGCAAGTGCAAAGCCGACGGTCAAACCCGACTTCCGAAGTAGCGGCAGGCAAGTATGCCTGCCGCCACATTGCCCCCGGCACCCCGTCGCTGCTTCGGGTTAAAGACAATAACGGCGCCGAGGAATTGTAAAACCAAAGAGAAGATACAATAGAAGTTTGGCCATTATGAAACGTTTTTTCAGAGTCAGCATGATGCTTTCAGTCGTCTTTATTGGCAGGCAATCGTTCGCTTCAGAAAACTCCACCCCGCGCCAGGGAGTCCATGAAGACTCGCCTGCCAGCATCGTGATCAATACCGACGCCGCACAGGGAGAGATCTATAAATTCTGGGGTGTCTATCCGGTCACTGATCAGCGGCCTTTTTTAGATTCCGCCAAACATGAAAAACTGCGGGCGACTTACCGCCATGCCGATTACCTCAACTGCGTCCGCTTTCTCGGCGGCCGTGATCCGGCCGGGAAGGACGACTACTACCGGGGCGTCGGGAGTGACGGCGAAGCCATCTGCGACTTCACCGAGGGACTCGCCATGCTCGCGGGCATCCGGCAGTGTGGCTTCACGCCCTGGATCGTGCTCGATAATGTGCCCGCGGGCATGTGCCGTCAGCCGACCAAAAACCTTTTCGGAAACACCATACCGGCGGATGACCTCAAGATCTGGGGCAGCTATGTGCGCCAACTCATCACGGCGTTGGTCGCCAGGTTCGGACGCGAGGAAGTCAGCCGCTGGCGTTTCCGGGTGGGCACTGAACCCGACTTCAACCCGGGACACTGGACGGGAACCAAGGAGCAGTATTTTGCCCACTACGACCACACGGTGAATGCCGTCCTGAGTGTTCTCCCCGAGGCGGAAATCGGTCCCGGAAACATCGTGGATGCGTTTGAGAACCCGGCGAAGAAGCCGTGGGGTGTCGGCATTATTGACCACTGCGGCACCGGCACGAACGATGCCACGGGCGGGATCGGCACCCCGATGAAATTCTTCGGGTCCTCCTACTACACCGACGTCGGCACCTCGGACGAACGTTTCGACCGGGTGGTTGCTCTCTTGCGGGGACGGCTCGCCAAATATCCCCAATTTGCCAATGTGCCCGTCGAAATCCATGAATTCGGCGTGTTGAGGGAAAACGGCAAGCCGATCGTCGGCGACGGCACCGAGTTCAGCAGCTCCTGGCTGGCTCATTTCGCCAACAAGCTCTACGATCTGGGCGTCCCCCGAGCCTACCAATGGACGTGGAATAACAATAAAGGCGGCGTGACACCCTCCCCGTTGAACCACGTCATGGATATGCTTGAAGGGATGCTAGGGGGGACGAGGGTTTCCGCCAAAGCCGCTCGGTCAAGCGATGAGGATCATCTTGGTTGCATCGCCGCGAAGAAGGGCGGTGGCATTGATCTGATTATTTTTCGCCACCTGGCGGTGCGCGACAACGGCCAACCTGAATCCGTCCGTGTCACGCTGACAGGTGACACGTTGCGCGGCAAAACTTGGAAGGTCGTTGGCGGCAGCAGCGTCGGCAGGCAACCCGCCGGCTCCAAACCCGAGCGCACTGCCGATAGGGCGAAAGCCGAGGCCGAATCCGACAAGGGTGCCGCCCTTGAGGCGAAGCCTGAGCGCACGGGGATGCTCACTCAGCTAGATCCGCTTCCGCGCCTGTCGTTTGACGCCTCGGGTGCGATCTGCTTCGAGCTGGAACTAGATGGTCACAGCGTGGTCCATCTGCGATTGGAGTAGGCATGATTCCATGGTGTCATCATCCCTCGGTAGTTCTTGAGGTAAGCCTGAAATTCGATGCCGGACTTGAGCACGACGCTCCGGTCACGCGATTCAAGATGAAACTGCCCGTCGTTAAAAGTGTGTTCGTTATTGACCGAAATAAAAAATTATGAAAAACAAAAAAATCATTTTTGCACTTGCTGTCACCCTATCGGCAGTATTCATCGTCCAACTGACATCCGCAGCGGACAACGCCAGGCCGGACATTGAGGCGCTGCGCAGTCGTTTCGAGAATCCGCCCAAGTCAGCGGGAACCACGACGCTCCTGGGGCTGAATGGGAAACTGACGAAAGAAGCCATTCGCGAAAAATTTCGCTACATCCACGAGGTTGACGGCTTTGGGGGCGTGGGTTTCGAGGCCAAGATGCGCAAACCGTCCTCAACGGAACCGGCATATCTGACCGACGAATACATAGATATGTTCGGTTGCATGCTGGATACGGCCAAGGAATTGGGGATGACCGTCGTCTTTTATGACGATGCCGATTTTCCTTCAGGCAAAGCCGGCGGCCAGATGGAGAAGAAATATCCCGAACACCTGCTGAAATACCTCGCCCGGGGCATGGCAACAGTGGACGGTGCTGCTGCGGTCGCGATCAAGATGCCGGAAGGCAAGATCATGAGTGTCGTGGCGAAGGAACTGACAACCGGTGCGCGCAGGGTCGTAACGACCGAGGCGCAATGGTCGGATGACGGCTCGTCGGTTCAATGGAAAGCTCCGGCGGGAACATGGGAGGTGCAGGCATTTGTCTGCGCAACGGCCCCGCGCAAGTTTCTGGTGGACTTTCTGGAGCCGGAGTCGGTGAAGAAATTTCTGGAACTGGCCTATGATCCTTTCTATGCGCGTTTCCCGTCCCATTTCGGAACCACGATCAAGATGACCTTCTTCGACGACCTTTCGGTTTATCAGGCGCCCGATGATCTGCTCTGGACGCCGTCCTTCAATGAAAAATTTGCAAAACGATTTGGCCGCTCTCCCGAGGCGCTCTATCCGGCGCTTTGGGAGGATATCGGCCCGGAAACCGGATCCGCGCGCGTGAGCCTCTACGGCATGCGGAACGAACTGTTTGCGGCGGGTTATCCGCGGACGGTTCAGGAGTGGTGCGACAAACGGGGAATGATCTGTTCCGGACACCCGGCCAATGCGTATCGGCCCAACCCGATCCAGTCAACCGGTGATTCCATCCTGTTCTACAAATATCAGAAAGCTCCGCTGACCGACTACATCCAGTATCTGGGCAACGGCCTGGATGGGTTCAAGATCCCATCTTCTGCGGGGTATAACTTTGATCGTGATCTGGTGGTCTGTGAGACCTACGCGGCCTTCAGGTTTGATCCGCGTGATGCCAACATGCTCTATCGCGCCGCGATCCAACTTTATGCGCGTGGCATCAACTATCTGCTGCCGCTGGGCACCGCTTGGGATCACGGTCTCCATGCCGGGGATATCTCCTCACATAATCCGTTGATTGGCTCCGCAATGCCGGAATTCAACCGCTGGGCGGCTCGTTGCGAAACTCTGCTGCGCGCCGGGCGGCACGTCGCCGACATCGCCGTGCTCTATCCGATTGACGACATGGAGGCCCGCTATGCGGTCGGCATGCAAGCGGGCAGTGGGAGCAAGGATCCCATCCCGGGCACGGACTACTTCGATATTTCGCGCCTGCTGACGGGCGAAGTGAAGCGCGACTTTACCTTCCTCCATCCTGAAACTGTCAATGACCGTTGTGTGGTGGACGGCTCCGAGTTTGTGCTCAACAACACTAACCATTGGGAGCGGTATCGGGTCGTCATCCTGCCCGCCTGCCGCACGATTCGAGCGGAGAATCTCATCAAGATTCGTGATTTCATGAACAACGGCGGTCGTGTGATTGCGACAACCTGCCTGCCGGAAAAGTCGGCCGAATTTGGCCGCGACGCCGAAGTGCAGGCCATATCGAAGCAAATGTTTGGTCCCGGCGCGAAGGGCATCTTCGTTCCTAATCCGAACGAAACGACGCTCCGCGCAGCGTTGGACAAACTTGAAATCGCCTGGGATGTGCGGATTGATAACGCGACGGAGATTCCAACCGTCAAAGTCGAGCGAGGGCCGTCCCGGACAGGGGGCGAATATCTCAATGGCAACCGCGAGTTCGCCTATATCCATCGGGCGCTGCCTGACGCCGAGGCCTATTACTTCGCCAATTCGAGCGATTTGGAGGTCAAGGCGGATGTAACGTTACGCGGAAAGATGACGCTTGAGCTGTGGGATCCGCATACTGGAACCAGCCAGTCGCTGGATGGAACGCCCACCCGGGAAAAAGGCGAGGCGGTCACGCGATTCAAGTTGAAACTGCCCGCCATCCACAGCATCTTCGTGATTGGTCGGAAAGCATAATGAACCCCACAAATCAAAAATGCGTGAAAACCAAAGCAGTCGAAACGTATCAAGAATGAAATTCAAAATCAAATCTCCCATCGTCGCCGTTGTGGCTGTTTTATTCGCCGTCGGCAGCCTGTTCGCGGCGCCATCATCCGCCAAGCCCAACATCATCCTCATCTTTGCCGACGACGTTGGGTTGGGCGATGTCCACTGTAGCGGCGGGCCGTTCAAGACGCCGAACATTGATTCGCTGGCCGCAGGCGGCACGAGGTTCGAGTATTGCTATGCGATGCCGTTGTGCGAGCCGTCGCGGTGCATGCTGTTGACCGGACGCTATCCGTTCCGCACCGGACTCGTCGGCAACCACAGCGATCCCAACTTGCCGTTGCCGACGGAGATCATGATTCCCGCCGTGTTGAAAAAAGCGGGCTATGTGAGCGCCTGCATCGGCAAGTGGAGTCGGTTGTCGTACAACCCCGGCAAATGGGGTTTCGACGAGTATATGAGCACGCGGGCCAGCGGGCGCTACTGGGCGAAGGCATCCGGCCCCGAATATGTTCTGAATGGCGAAGAGAAAAGCATCCTCCCGGGCGAATACCTGCCGGACTCGATGCACAACTACATCGTCAGCTTTCTGGAACGAAACAAGGACAAGCCGTTCTTCCTTTATTACCCGATGGAACACATTCACGTCCCGATCAGTCGCACGCCCGACAGCAAGCCGGGCGGGAACCAGGGCCAGCTCTACACCGACACCATTGAATACATGGACAAACTCGTCGGCAAACTGATCGCCGAGTTGGACCGCCTCAAGCTCCGCGAGAACACGCTCGTCATCTTCACCGGCGACAACGGCACCGCCCCCAACAACGTTAACCTCGCCACGGTGGACGGCAAACCCATCAGCGGCAAGAAGGGTTCCATGCTCGAAGGCGGCAGCCGCGTGCCGCTCGTCGTCAACTGGCCCGGCACCACCCCCGCCGGGAAAGTGAGCAAAGACCTGATTGATATCAGCGATTTTTTCAGCACCTTTGCGGAACTCGGCGGTGCGAAACTTCCCGAGGGCGTCACGCTCGACAGCCACAGTTTCGCCGCGCAGATCAGGGGTGAAAAAGGATCGCCCCGCGAGTGGGTTTATGTCCAGTTGGAGGGCAAGTCCTACGTTCGCAACGCCCGCTACAAGCTGACCAACGGCGGCGAGTTGTTCGATCTCATTGAGGCTCCGTTCAAGGAACGCCACCTTCCCGACAGTCCTGAAAACCGGGAGGTGCGGGCGGCGCTTCAGAAAATTCTCGATCGGCATCCGGCCGGGAAGGACAGTGGCGGTGATGCCAAAGCTGCGAAAACCGGCAAATAAAAATTTTATGAGAACAAAAACAATCTATGGACTAATTGGGGCGCTGGCTTGGAGCATGACCTCCTTTGCCGCGCCGTCGTTCAGTGTCAAAGTGGATGCCGCCGCCGGGGGGTGCGGAGAATTTGCCGCCGGTGAAATCCGCCGCGCTGCCGAAGCCGCAAAGACTCCGGGAACGGATCAAGTGTCCCTCGTGGTGGCCCCGGCTTCCAGCAAGCCGGCGCGACCACAGAGTTATTCCATCCGGGTCGAAGCCGGTTCGGCGGGCGGGCGCGTGATCACCGTCCGGGGCGCGGACGCGGCGGGCGCGATGTATGGCGGCCTCGATGTGGCGGAAGCGATCAAGACCGGCACCTTTGCGACTTTGGGAAGCTCGGAACATTCGCCGCACATCCTGCAACGCGGCATCAAGCTCAACATCCCGCTCGACCTCCGCTCGCCGACCTACTCCCAGCCGGGTGACGCCGCCCAGCAGAACATCCCGGTGATGTGGGAAATGGATTACTGGCGCGAGCTTTTCGATGACATGGCGCGGCACCGTTACAATGTGATTTCCCTTTGGACGCTGCATCCTTTTCCGAGCCTGGTGAAGGTGCCCGAGTTTCCCCACGTCGCCCTCGATGATGTCTGGCGCACGAAGGAACCGCTCGACGCGGATTTTAACGCGATGGGGCGGGATTTCGTCCGCCCTGCCATGCTCGCCAATCACGAGGTGGTCAAAAAAATGACCATTGATGAAAAAATCAAGTTCTGGCGCGAGGTCATGCAGCTCGCAAAAGACCGGGGCGTGGATATTTACTTTTTCATGTGGAACGCCTTTTTCTACGGCGCCGAGGGGAAGGACGGCGTCACGGCGGAAGTCACCGCGCCGCGCAACATTGAATATACCCGGGACTCAGTCCGTGAGTTGATCAGGACTTACCCGTTGCTGGCGGGTCTGGGCATCACGGCGGGCGAGGGGATGGGCAAGGGTGCCATGGGCAAAATGGGCAAGGAGGATTGGCTCTGGCAAACCTACGGCGAAGGCATCCGCGATGCGCTCAAGGACACGCCGGCGCGGAAATTCCGCCTCATCCACCGCTTTCATCAGACGGCGCTGGGCGAGATCAAGGAGGCCTTCGCGGAACTGCCCTGTGACCTGGACCTCAGTTTCAAATACGTCGTCGCCCATATGTATTCGGTGACCAATCCGAATATGATCAAACCCGTGCTGCCCTTGCTGACTCCCCAACTCCGCTCCTGGCTCACGGTGCGCAATGACGACATCTATAGTTTCCGCTGGGCGGACCCGGAGTTTGCGCGCGCCTTCATCAAGAACATCCCGGGGGAAGACAAGATCGCCGGATTCTACATGGGGTCGGATGGCTTCGTTTGGGGTCGTGACTTTCTCACGAAAAATCCTGGAGAAAAACGCGAGACCGTCATGGCGAAGCAGTGGTTGTCCTTTGCGCTCTGGGGCCGGCTTGCCTACGAGCCGGATCTGCCGGACGCGACGTTCGCGCGCCTGGTCGGGGCGCGCTTTCCCGGAGCCGACCTCCCGAAACTGATGGCCGCGTGGGCGGATGCCTCGAAGACCTTTCCCCTGATCACGCGCTTTTTCTGGGGCGATATTGATCTGAAATGGTTCCCGGAAGCCTGCCGCCGGAGGCAGGGTTTCTACGACGTGCGTCATTTCATGGAAGGCGGCACCATGCCCGGAGCCGGCGTGCTAAACATCATGGACTGGCGCGCCGGTTTGGTTTCCGGGAAAATGCCCAAGGGCACCACGCCCCTCGAAATCGCCGCGATGCTGCATGACAATGCCACGGGCGCGCTGGCGTCACTGCCGGCGCTGCGCCAGGCCGCCGTGCCGGACAGCGCGGCCCGCGAATACGCCGCCACGCTTGGCGACATCGAGGCCATGTCCCGGCTGGGTCTCTATTACGCCGCCAAAATTCGCGGGGCCTGCGAGCTTGCGCTCTTCGACAAAACCGGCAAACCGGAACATCAGGCCGCCGCCGTGAAGCATTTGGAAACCGCGCTCGACGCGTGGAAACAATACTCGGACGCCTACACCCGCCAATATGTCCAGCCGGTTTTCTACTGCCGCGTCCTCGTGGTGGACCTTCCCAAGCAGACCAAGAATGTCGCGCAGGACATCGCCACCGCCCGCAATTGGAAGCCCGGCACGATTGACGACTCCAAAATCAAACGAAAGATAACCGAGCCGGGCTTTGCCGAATAAGTTCGCATTCGCCATTCATCGGAAACCAAACGTGCTCCGCGCAGTGGAAGAAAAAAATCATCACCTATGAAATTCAAGCTCCGTGCAACCCCCGCCGTCGTCGCCGTGGCGGTATTACTATTCGCCGTCGGCCCCGCGACGGTGTCGGCCGTCGGGAACAAAACGTTGGCCCATCTGGAAATGATGTTCACCAAGGCGGACAAAAACAACGACGGCGAGGTGACCAAGAAGGAAATCCAGGATGTGGATCGGTTCATGAGTGACAAGAAGACGGATGATTTCTTTGCCCGGAACGACAAGGACGGCAATGGCACCCTGAATAAAGATGAGTTCACCGCCGGCGCGATTGACCGGGAAAAGGTGGATAAGCCCAACATCATCTTCATCATCGCCGATGACATGGGCTATTCCGACATCGGGTGCTATGGCGGCGAGATTGCGACGCCGAACCTTGACCGGCTGGCGAGCGAGGGGCTGAGATTCCGCCAATTCTATAACAATGCCAAATGCGAGACGACCCGCTCGGCGCTGATGTCCGGGCGCTACCATGTCCTCAGCGGTCTCCATGTGCAAAACGGCACCACGCTGGGCGCGGTGGCGAAATCCGGCGGCTATCAGACCTACGCCGTTGGCAAGTGGCATTTGGGAGCGGACGCAGGCGAGACCCCGGTGGAGCGGGGCTTCGATAATTTTTACGGCTTTTACGGTGGCGGGACGTCCTATTTCAATCCGGGGCCAAATAGCATCCGGCTTGATTGTATGACAGCAGGCAATTTTGTCAGCGCCTACCCGGACTCGAATTTTACCAAGGATAACGGGACCAAGTCCCGCCAGACGACGTTCGCGCCGGATTACTATTCCACCGATTCGTTCGGGGACAATGCGGCCGCCTTCGTGAAGGACGCCGTGACCAAACACCCGGATCGGCCCTTTTTCATGTATTTGGCTTTCAACGCCCCGCACGCTCCCGCCGAAGCGCCCGGGCCGCTGGTTGAAAAATACAAACTGCTCTATGCAAAAGGTTGGGATCAGTTGCGCCAGGGGAAATGGGCGCGGCTCAAGGCTTCCGGTTTGGTGGATCCCCAATGGCAGCTCCCGAGTTTTCCTCCCGATGTTCCGAGGTGGGAGAGTCTGACGCAGAAGGAGAAGGATTTTGAAATCCTGCGCCGGGCGAACTACGGCGGCCAGGTGGACAGCATGGATCAGAACATCGGCAAACTGCTGGCCATGCTCGACAAGCTGGATGCCAGCACCCACCCCGGTCTCGTCAAAAATACCATCATAATGTTCATCAGCGACAACGGGTGCGCCGGGCATGATGCCTCCGCGACGCGCAATCAGGGGCCGGGTTGGGCGACCTTGAGCAACACACCCTTTCGCTATTTCAAGCAGTCGCAGCAACAGGGGGGGATTTGCACCCCGATGGTGGTGCGCTGGCCCCAAGTCATCGCCCCCGGAACGATCACCGACCAGCCCGGGCACGTCATTGACATCATGGCGACGCTCAATGATGTCGGCCAGGCGGACTATAATGCGCAAAAAACTCCTGCCGGCACTCCGGTGCCGCCGATGAGCGGTGCCAGCCTGCTGCCCATTTTCAAAGGCGGCACCCGTCCGCCGCCGGACTGGGGTTTCGAGCTGCATCAGAACGAATTCGCGGTCATCCAAGGCGACTGGAAACTGGCCTCCTTCCGTTCTAGTCCGTGGCGGCTCTTCAATCTTCGCAACGACCGGACCGAGACACGCAACCTGCGTTTCGACAACCCGGAAAAGGCCAAGGAGTTGGCGGCGCGGTTTGACCAATGGGCTCCGGAAAGGATTCGTTGGATTCATCGCGATGACATCAATAAGGTCGTCGGAGCTGAACCGGATTTTCGTTATGGGAATTCCGTTCACAAACTTTACAGTGAGCCGTCGCTTGGTCTGACTTTGTCGAACATTGGAAAGGTTTCCAAGGCCACCGTCTCCGATGAAGCCGAATACTGCCTCATCCACACCGCCTGCACCGGTTTCGGAAACGGATCGGATAATTGCACCTATTTGAACAAGCCATTCCAAGGCGATGGTCAGGTCACCGCGCAACTGGAAACCAGCACCGGCACCACCGCCGCGAGCCGTTCCGGCGTGATGATCCGGGAGTCACTTGACCCGGGAAGTCCCTTTGTCATGACCGCGATTGCGCCTGACCGAACGGTCATTCAAATCGTCCGGTCGGTGAAAGATGGGCCGGTCACCGCACAGGCAGCGCCGGGAAAAGCCAAGCTTCCGGCATTTCTGCGCGTCCAGCGTCAAGGCGATCAGTTCACCTCTTCCTATTCGGTGGACGAGTATTATTGGAAAGATTTTGCCACGGTGACCCACCCGATGCGCGCCGCCGTTTTCGGAGGCGTGGCGGCCGCTTCCGGCAGCGCGGAAACCCGGGCCTACTTCCAATGGCGCGAGTGGGAGAATCGTGCCGCCACGCCATCGAAGAAAACCAGATAGGATTAGCCATTTTGAAACCACGCATCGCCCTCGCCCTCATCATCTCGGCAGTCGGCATCGTCCGGCCGGCATTCGCTGCGGAAAAAATCCAGCCGAACGTCCTCATGATTGCCGTGGACGATCTGGCCGACTACGTTTCGGTTCTGCAGAATCATCCTGGCATCAAGACGCCGAACTTCGACCGGCTGGCGCAGCGGTCGGTCAATTTCACCCGCGCGTATTGCGCTGCGCCGTTGTGTAATCCCTCGCGCGTGGCGATTGTCACCGGCATGGCGCCGAACCAGACGGGAGTTTACCAATTGGGCGACTTGATCTCGAAGTCGGCTCCCGCCATGGCGGCGGTTGCGCTGGAGGAGCAATTCAAGCGGCGGGGCTACGACACTTATCTCACCGGCAAATACTATCATGCCGGTCCCGACCACTGGTGGCCGGAGGCACGCCTGGATGCCATGTGGACGGAGCGAAAGGCGCCGTTCAGCGATCACGGCCCAAAAGACGGGCCAAACCACGTCATGGGCAAAGGCATGTTCTCCATCGGGCCGGCTCCGGGCGGTATGAATGCCATGCCGGATGTGGCCATTCTCAAGAATACGCAGGGCTGGCTCGCTCAAAAACACGACCAGCCGTTCTACATGGTGCAAGGTATCGCCAAACCCCACCTGGCGTTTGTGGTGCCGCAGCAGTTCTTCGATCTGTATCCGCTCAACTCTGTGGTGCTCCCCGAAGTGCCCCCGGACGATTGGTCGGACATCCCGCCCACGGTGCTAACCAAGTTTCTGGGCAAGGGGGACTTGGAAGCATTCACCAAGCTCCGCAACACGAAAAACGGATGGAAGGAAGTCATGCAGGCTTACGAGGCCAGCATCAGTTTCTGCGATTGGGTGGTGGGCCAGATCCTCGATGCGCTCGATGCCAGCCCTTACGCCAAGAACACCATCGTCATCCTCTGGTCCGACAACGGCTACCATATCGGTGAGAAGGAACGACTGCACAAACGGGCCTTGTGGACCCAGACGTCCCGAATCCCTTTCATGATGAGTTTGCCGGGCATGGGCACGGCGGGCAAACACTGCGCCGCGCCCGTCAGCCTGCTCGACATCTACCCGACGCTCCAGGAACTCTGCGATCTCGACAAGAAAGTGCCGCAGAAGCTGGCCGGGCACAGCATCGTGCCGCTGTTGAAAAACCCCGGTCAGGACTGGCCCTACGTCGCCGTGACCTCCCACGGTGAGGGCAACGCGGCCGTCACGGATGCGCGTTATCACTACATCCGCTACGCCGACGGGGTTGAGGAACTCTACGATCACCAAAAAGACCCGCGCGAATACGCGAATCTGGCCAAACAGCCGGAACTCCTGCCGGTCATCAAGCGCCTGGCCGCGTCGCTGCCACAGTCGTGGGTTCCGGAGGGCCGCAAGCAAGGCGGCAAGGGCGGCGGTTCCGAAGAGTAGAATATTCGCTGTAACTAAACCGAATTCGAAATCCATAAAATCAGAAGAGTCAAAATACACCAGCAAGATGGATCCCCATGAAACCAGCCGCACCATCAACTCAACTCTGAAAAGCAGTTTTCGGAAGTTCCTTGAAGGATCATTAAGCCATGCAAAACAAAACTAAAAACTCTTTCAAGACCTGGCGGGTAATCAAGCTGTTAGGCGGGCTGGTTATGGCCATAGCCAGTCAAGCGAATGCGGGCGGGATGCCGATCATTTCGGCCGCCAAACTTCAGTGTGAACAGCTTGAGACCCCTCGGGCTGTCGAGAAAACACATCCAAACTTCAGTTGGATTTGCGAAAGCCGCGACCCGGCCGCACGCGCCCAGATGCAGACCGCCTACCAAATCCTCGTAGCCGATTCCCCGGCTGCCCTGGCGAAGGATCAGGGCAATCTTTGGGACTCCGGCAAGGTAAAAAGCGACCAATCCACGTTCGTCACCTGCGCCGGCAAGCCACTTGCGGCCCACCAGGAATATTACTGGAAAGTCCGTCTCTGGAATCGTGATGATGCCGCTTCGTCATGGAGCCAGCCAGCCTTTTGGTCAATGGGCTTTCTTCCTGCGGCTCCCTGGAAACCGACCTGGATCAGCAGCGCGGGCCGCACCGGCCTGTTGCGTAAAGAATTCACGATCAAGAAAACCCTGAAGCGGGCCTGGGTCTATGCGTCCGCGCTGGGGTTCTACGAACTGCGCCTGAATGGCGGCAAAGTCGGCAGCGATCTGTTCGCCCCTGGCTGGACTGATTACTTCCAGCGGGTGCAATACGGGCGTTACGACGTGACCGCTCAGGTGAAGCGCGGGGGCAACGTCATGGGCGCGGAAATCGCCCCCGGCTGGTTTGCGGGCAAGATTGGTTCGCATGGCCCGAGCAAATACGGCAAGACCCCAGCCTTCGCGGCGGATCTTTTCCTGGAGTTTACGGATGGCACCACGCAGATCGTGAAGAGTGATGGCACTTGGAAAACGAGCGCGGGACCGTTGACGGCCTCCGATATGCAGGATGGCGATCAGTATGATGCCCGATTGGAAAAGACCGGGTGGGACCTGCCGGGCTACGATGATTCCAGTTGGATGGCTGCGGAGGTGTTGCAAGGCGAGAACCGAAACCTCGTCGCGCAGCAGGATCAGCCGATCGGAGTCGTCCGGGAAATGAAGGCAGTGAAGGTGACGGAACCCACCCCCGGAGTGCATGTCTATGACTTGGGGCAGAACATCACCGGGGTGGCCCGGATTGCGATGCAGGGAGCCAAAGGCACGAAGATCACTCTCCGGTTCGCCGAACGGCTCAATGCTGACGGCACGCTGGATTTCACGAGTCTAAGGGCGGCGAAAGCGACGGATACCTACATCCTGAGCGGAAACGGAGTCGAAACCTTCCAGCCGAAATTTACCTTCCACGGCTTCCGCTGGGTTTCCATCCAAGGCTTGGAAAAGGCCCCGGCGCTTTCCGAGGTGTCCGGCATTGTCATCTGTAGTCAGGTGCCGGAAATTGGTTTCCTCCAGACTTCGGATGCGGCGTTGAACCATCTTCTGTCGAATATCAAATGGACGGCCCACAATGCCTATATGTCCGTCCCGCTGGATTCGCCGCAGCGCTCCGAGCGTCAGGGATGGACCGGCGATGCGAACGTGATGGCCGCGACCGCGACCTGGCTTTTCGACATGGATCGCTTCTACACCAAATGGGAGGGCGATGTCCTCGGGGCCCAGGCCTACAACAAAGGCGAGGCGGACGGACTCATGCCCACGGTGGCTCCCCGCTGGGCAGAGTCCGGCGGTGGCAAAGGGGGCGGCTGGGGCGATGTCGGGGTGAACCTCCCGTATGTTTTGTGGCAGCGCTACGGCGACACCGAGATCATTCGCACCAGCTACGTGGGAATGCAGAAGTGGCTGGCCTATCTGGAGCGACACAGCAAAAACCACATCATCCCGGCCAATACCAGAATTTCCACCGCCGGCGACTGGGAGGACGTGAATGATGAAACGCCCAAAGATCTGGTCGCCACGTTCTATTATGCGCTCGATGTCTCCCAAGTGGCGGAGATGGCCGCCGCGATTGGGAAAGACGCGGATGCCGCCGCTTACCGCAAGCAGTTCGCAGAAATCCGCGCGGCCATCATCAAGGAATTCGTCGCCCCGGATGGCACGGTTGCCAAAGGCTCGCAGACGGCGCAGGTGTTTGCCCTCCATCTCGGGCTTTACCCGGACGGCATGAGGGAAAAAGTTCTGGGCAGGCTGCTGGAAAACATCAAGGCGCACAAAGACCACCTCACGACGGGCTATCTGGGCACGCAATGGCTGCTCCAGGTTCTCGCGGAAAATGGACATGCGGATGTCGCCTACAAGATACTCCTCCAGAAGACCCAGCCGTCGTGGCTCTTCATGGCGAGCATGGGCCAGACGAGTCTCTGGGAAGGCTGGACCTCGTTGAAGCCGGACGGCTCCTTCGGCAGCAAACGGACATCGCTTGGCCACGAGGCGTTGGGATCCGGCGGCGACTGGATGTTCCAGGGCATTGGCGGAATCGTTCCCGACCCCGCCAGCCCTGGATTCAAGCATTTCATCATCCGGCCGATTCCGGGCGGAACGCTGACGAGCGCGGAGACGAGCTACGAATCTCCCCATGGAAAGATCGCCACGCGCTGGAAATTGAACGGCAACCAATTCGCCCTGGAGGTCGAGGTGCCGGTCAACACGACTGCCACCATTGTGCTGCCCGACGCCGTCACTGCAAGCATCACCGAAAGCGGCCGGCCCGTCGCGGCTGCGCCCGGGGTTGTGGCGGCGGGAACCGCCACAGGCTCTGCCAGCTTCAAGGTCGGCTCGGGACATTATACATTTGCCATCACCAAGAAATAGAAACCACAACCAAACTGCATACTAAAATGAAAAAGACACCTGTTTCCAAATTCCACGTCGCCCGCAGCTTTTTTCGGGTGACACTACCCGTCTGCCTCGGCGCGGCGTTGCTGACGCCGCTGGCTCAGGCCGCCACCAACGAATGGACCAACCTGCTGGACCCGAAGCTCTCGCAGTTTGATGTGTGGCTGGGCGTGCCGGAGCCGAGCGTGACGGGTTTGTCGCCCGGCACCCCGACCAGTGCGGACCGGCACACGGGCCAGCCGCTGGGATTGAACAATGATCCCACGCACGTTTTCTCCGTCATCGAGGAGGAGGGCCAGCCGGTGCTGAAGATTACGGGAGAGATTTACGGCGGCGCGGTCACTCGCCAGGAATACGGCAATTACCATTTCACCTGCCAGGTGAAGTTCGGCGAAAAGAAATGGCCGCCGCGGGAGAAGATGCCGCTGAACAGCGGCGTATTGTATCACAGCACCGGCCCGCACGGCGCGGCCGCCAATGCGTGGATGCGCAGCTTCGAGTTTCAGGGGCTGGAAACCCACCGGGGCGACCTGTTGCGCGTGGCCGGCACGGACGCGGACATCCGCACGACGCCGCGCGATCCGGCCAACCCCAAGGCCAAGGTGAAATGGGATCCCACACAGCCGGACAACAACATCAATCCGGTGGAGCGTTCGGCCAATTATGAAAGCCCGCACGGCGAGTGGACGACGCTGGAATTGTATGCGCTCGGCCGGCAATCCGTTCAAGTCGTCAACGGCCATGTGATCATGGCGCTCGACAACACCCGGCTCAAGGACGGCACGCCGTTGAGCGCGGGAAAAATCCAGCTTCAATCCGAAGGCGCGGAGGTTTATTACCGCAACGTCAAGATTCAATCCATCACAGATTTTCCGGCGGAAATCCGAAAGGCTTCCGGCCTGAGTGCAACGGCCCCGGCGGGGAAAAAGTAACCCGGACTGGCCGCAGAACGTCTCAAGACCTCGTTGGCTCGATTATGAAAAAAAACAAACGCCTGCTTTCAGCATGGCTCACCGTCAGTTGCCTGGCTGGCTGGCTGGCGGCCACCGCGCCGGCCGCTGAACCGACGAAACCCAACGTCATCCTGATTATCTCGGACGATCAGGGCTTCACCGACTATGGCTTCATGGGCCACAAGGTTGTGCGGACGCCGAACCTGGATCGCATGGCCTCGCAAAGCCTGCTCTACACGCGCGGCTATGTCATGCCGGTGTGTTCGCCGTCGCTGGCCTGTTTGCTCACGGGGAAATTGCCGCACGCCAATGGCATCACCGGGAATGATCTGGGCAAGGACGCGCTGCAAGCCGAACAGGCCGCCGGGCTGAAAGGACGTTCGCCGCTCTCCCACCAGTTGCTTGGCAATTCAGTGATCCTGCCCAAAGCGCTCTCGGACGCGGGCTACCTGACCTTTCAGTCGGGCAAACTCTGGAATGTCACCGCACAGGAGGTGGGCTTCACGGCGGGCATGACGCAAGTCGAGGGCCGGCACGGCGGCGATGGACTGGACATCGGGCGGAAGACGATGAAGCCGCTCTTTGATTTCATCACGGATGCGCAGGTCAGGAAAAAACCGTTCTTCGCCTGGTATGCGCCGATGATGCCCCACCTGCCGCACAATCCGCCCAAGGAAATCCTGGCGCATTATCAGAACAAGGGCTTGAGTCCAAAGGCCGAAAAGTATTACGCGATGATCGAGTGGTTCGACCAAACCTGCGGTGAGTTGGACAACTTTCTGAAGAAAAACAATCTCACCGATAACACCGTGATCCTCTTTCTCGCCGACAACGGCTGGGACGCCGAGGAGGGCAGTCGCGCCAAGCTTTCGCCCTATGAACTGGGCATCCGCACGCCGATGTTTGTGCGCTGGCCCGGCAAAGTGAAACCGTTGCGCGACGAGGAAACGCTCGCTTCGATCATTGATTTCGTTCCGACCATTTTGAAAACCTGCGGAGTGAAAATGCCATCCGATCTGCCCGGGCTGGATCTCCTCGACCGCCCGGCCATATCTGCGCGGAAATCCATCCAGATCGAAGCCTACACCCACGACATCGCCGAGCTGGGCAAGCCGGAGAAAAGTTTGGTGACGCAAGTGCTGATCAACGGCTGGTCCAAGCTGTTGCTCCCCGGCCCGGTCCGCCCGGACAAGGCATACACCTCCGCACCCAGCGTCGTCGAACTGTTCGACCTGAAAGCCGATCCGATCGAGAAGCATAATCTCGCTGCCGAACAGCCCGCAGAAGTCGTCCGGCTCAAGGCGCTCCAGAACGCCGCCTGGAACTACGCGAAATAATTCCGCAGACAAACTTTTCCGTTGCGCCCGAAATCACGCTTATGAAAACGCCAGGCAAACACACCCGACCAGTCTCTAAAGTCCAGTTCGTTTCCCTGACCGGGCTTGCCCTGGTCTTTCTCGTCGCGTCATTTGTTTCATCCCTGCCGATGCTGGCGGCCGAGTCCCCGGCGCCGATTGACCGGCACGCGCTGGTGACGCGGCATAACATCGGGTGGAACGATTTGAAGGGCGAGATCCCGCTCGGCAACGGCGAGTTCTGCTTCAACGCCGACGCGACCGGCTTGCAGACGTTCGGCGGCAATACCGAATCGCACTGGGGCTGGCATTCGTTTCCGCTGCCCGCCGGGGTGACGGCCGACAAAATTCCGCCGACCGGCACGTTTCAAAAAGGCCGCAATGTGGGCAGGGATGATTTTCCGCCCAACACCGAGGCCATCCGTAAATGGATGTTCGACAACCCGCACATGATGAATCTGGGCCGGCTGCGCTTGAGTCACGCCGGCGGCGCGGCGCTGAAGCCGGAGGAAATCTCCGGTCTGGCGCGGACCATGGACTTGTGGTCGGGCGTGCAAACCTCGAGCTACCAGATTGGCGGCGTGCCGGTGCGCGTCGCAACGTGGGTGCATCCTTCGCCCGATGCCGTGGTGGTGCGGATCGAATCGCCGCTCGTGGCGCGCGGCGGGTTGGCGGTGGATTTGGATTTTTCCTACCCCGCGCTGCAACGCGCCGCGTGGCTCGGCGATTTTGCGCGCACCAACGCGCACCGGACGGAAATGACGGCGCGGGGCGACTCCCGCGCGGATTTTTTGCGCGTCGTGGATGGCACGACGTATCACGTCAGCCTCGCCTGGTCGCCGGGCGCGAAACTTTCCGCCGCGAAGTCATCGCCCCACCATTTTGTTCTGGCGGCGGCGGGAACGAACCGGCTGGAATTCGTCTGCGCCTTCTCAGCCAAGCCGCTTCCCGCCGAACTGCCGTCGGTGGAAAAGTCCTTGGCGGAAACGGCGTCGCACTGGAAAAATTTCTGGAGCACGGGCGGCGCGATGGACCTTTCGGGCAGCCAGGATAAACGCTGGTTCGAGCTGGAACGCCGGATTGTGCTGTCGCAATTCGTGATGGCCGCGCAGTCCGCCGGCAGTTTTCCCTCGGCGGAAGCGGGGTTGATGCAACTGGATTCGTGGCGCGGACAGTTTCACATGGAAATGGTCTGGTGGCATCTGGCGCATTACGCCTTGTGGGATCGCTGGGCCATGGCGGACCGGGCGCTGGGCTGCTACCAGCGGTTCACGCCCGCCGCCCGCGCGCTCGCGGAACAACTCGGTTACAAGGGATTGAAGTGGGGGAAATCCGTCGGGCCGGAAGGCCGCAGCGCGCCGTGGGGCGGCAACCAGATTCTGCTCTGGAAAGAACCGCATCCGATTTTCTTCGCGGAACTGGATTACCGCCTGCACCCGACGCGCGCGACGCTGGAGAAATGGGCGGAGGTGGTTTTCGGCACGGCGGAACACATGGCGGACTATCCGGCGCGCGATCCGGAAACGGGAATTTACCATCTCGACCCCGTGATGCCGCCGAGCGAACACGTCGTCACCCGCGATGACGTATTCGACCTGGCCTACTGGCGCTATGGACTGGAGGCGGCGCAGGTCTGGCGCGAGCGCCTCGGCCTCGCGCGCGTGCCGCTATGGGATGAAGTCCGCAACCACCTGGCCCCGCTGCCGGTGAATGCGGGCTTCTATGTGCATTCGGCGAAATACACGGACCCCTACATCAAGCCCGGGTCCAACCATCCCGATGCCGTCGGCGTTTATGGCATGTTGCCGCCGATGGCAGGCGTGGATCCGGAAACCGCCCGGCGCACGGTGTTGAAGATTTGGGAGACGTGGAATTGGAAGGACACTTGGGGCTGGGATTATCCTTGGACGGCCATGGCGGCCGCCCGCTGCGGCGAGCCGCAAGTCGCGGTGGACGTCCTGCTCAAGGACAGTCCGCGCAACCAATACGACGAGCGCGGTGCTAACAATGGTTGGTATCTGCCCGGCAACGGCGGGCTGCTGTATGCCGCCGCGATGATGGCGGCGGGTTGGGATGGCGCGCCGACCAATCACGCGCCCGGTTTTCCCCAGGACGGAAGCTGGACGGTGAAATGGGAAGGGTTGAAGAAAGCTCCCTGATGATGACCATGGAGCCAATCCGACACAATTCCGTTTCCGCCATGAAGCCGCTGACGCCAAACAAACGTCTAAGAGCCTGTCTGAAAACGGTAGCGTCGGCCATCTTGGCTGACGTAGAGCCGTGGCTTCCAGCCCGGCGGAACGGCGTCGCAACGGGGAAAACCATTGGTAGATTTGAACGTTTCATCATCCGAACGGTTTTTCCGGGCGGCAGGATGCCGCCCTCTACGGCAGGCAAGGATGCCTGCCGCCACATTTTCAAACATGCTCTAACGAATTAATCACTCAAAAATTAGCTTTATCATGACCAAATCCCAAATGACTCCGCTCAAATTCATTTCCTTTGCCGCGCTTCTTGTGGTGACAGCGGTAATTCATGCCGCGCCCACCGCCGCGCCGCGCGAACGGGTTTCGCTCGACGCCAACTGGCGTTTTCATCAGGGCGATTCGCCGGATGCCGGAACGAGCCTGAACTACTCGCTCATCAGCAAATGGGATTTGCCGACGGGCAATCCCTTCACCGTGAAGCCGCCCGCCCAGCAGCCGGCGAGTGCACCGCCGGAAAATCTTTCCTTCGCGCAGGCCGGGTTTGACGACGGCCAGTGGCGGTTGCTGAATCTGCCGCACGACTGGGGTATTGAAGGTCCGTTCAAGCTCGAATATCCCGGCAAGACCGGCAAGCTGCCGTGGTGGGGCGTCGCGTGGTATCGCCGGCATCTGGACATTGCGGCGGCCGACGCGGGGAAACAAATCTATCTGGATGTGGACGGCGCGATGGCCTACGCGACGGTTTGGCTGAACGGGAAATTTGTCGGCGGCTGGCCTTATGGCTACGCGTCGTGGCGGGTGAACCTGACGCCGTATTTGGAATTCGGCGGCGAAAACGTCGTGGCCATCCGGCTGGACAATCCGCCGGAATCCTCCCGCTGGTATCCGGGCGGCGGCATTTATCGGAACGTGTGGCTGGTGAAAACCGCGCCGGTGCATGTCGCGCATTGGGGAACTTATGTCACCACGCCGGAAGTAAATGACAAGGCGGCGACGGTGAGCATCCAGGTCAAGGTGGACAACGACGCCAACGCGGATGCTGCCGTGACGGTGAAGAATGAAATCATCGAATTGCGCGCCGACGGCAGCCAGGGAAAATCCGTGGCGTCGCTCGCCACCGATGGATTGAAGGTCGCCGCGCATCAGTCGCAAACCTGCACGAGCCGGATCACGCTCAAAAATCCCCGGCTCTGGAGCGTCGCAAAGCCGCAGCGTTATGTCGTGGTCACGTCGGTGGAGCAGGGGGGGAAGGTGGTGGATCGCTACGAAACCCCGTTCGGCATCCGCACAATTCAGTTCACGGCGGACAACGGCTTTCTGCTGAACGGCCAGCGCGTGCCGCTGAACGGCGTCTGTCAACACAGCGACCTCGGTGCGCTCGGCACGGTGGTCAATGTGCGCGGGCTGGAGCGGCAGATTGAAATCTTGAAGGAAATGGGCTGCAATGCCATCCGCACCAGCCACAATCCGCCCGCGCCGGAGTTGCTGGATTTGTGCGACCGGCTGGGGATGCTGGTGATGGATGAATCCTTTGATTGCTGGGCGAAGGGCAAGACGAAGAATGATTATCACCTGCTGTGGGACGACTGGCGCGAGCGCGACTGGCGCGCGGAACTCCGCCGCGACCGCAACCACCCGAGTATCATCCTCTGGAGCATGGGCAATGAAATGAAGGAGCAGGACCTGCCGGAAGGCAAGGTGATCGCCACCGAACTCACGCGCATCGCGCACGAGGAAGACCCGACGCGCCCGACGACCTCGGGGAACAGCTATGTGATCTCCGGCTACAACGGCTTCGCGACCAACGAGGATGTGTTCGGCTACAATTACAAGCCGGGGGAATACGGCAAATTCCGCGCCGCGAATCCCACCAAGCCCTTGTATGCCAGCGAAACGGCCTCCGGCATCAGTTCGCGCGGTGAATACTTTTTCCCCGTGAGCGACGACCGGGCCGAAGGCCGGGCGGATTTCCAGGTGAGCTCCTACGATTTATCTTCGCCCGCCCACGGCTCGCCGGCCGATACTGAATTCAGGGGCCAGGATGAGTTTCCATTCGTCGCCGGCGAGTTTGTCTGGACCGGTTTTGATTATCTCGGCGAACCGGCACCTTACAACAACGACAAGACCAGTCTGCTGAACTTCACCGATCCCGCCGCCAAAGCGCGGCTGCAAAAAGAAATGGACGCCCTCGGCAAAATGAAGGTGCCGTCGCGCAGTTCCTACTTTGGCATCGTGGACCTCGCCGGTTTTCCGAAGGACCGCTACTACCTTTACCAGGCGCGTTGGCGGCCGGATTTTCCGATGGCGCACCTGCTGCCGCATTGGAACTGGCCCGAACGCATCGGTCAGGTCACGCCCGTCTTTGTCTATACTTCCGGCGATTCGGCGGAATTGTTTCTAAACGGAAAATCGCTCGGCCTCAAGAAAAAAGGCCAATTCGAATACCGGTTGCGCTGGAACGACGTGGTCTATCAGCCCGGCGAACTCAAAGTGGTCGCCTACAAAAACGGGAAGCGCTGGGCGACGGACATGATGAAAACCACCGGCCCGGCGGCGAAGCTGACGTTGTCGGCGGACCGGAATAATATCCGCGCGGACGGTCAGGATTTGTCGTTCGTGACGGTTACGGTCGCGGACAAAAACGGGCAGCAGGTGCCGCGTTCGATGAATCCCATCAAGTTCTCCGTTTCCGGCCCCGGCGAAATCGTCGCCACGGACAACGGTGATGCCACCAGTCTGGTCCCGTTTCAGTCGCCGGAGCGCAAGGCATTCAACGGACTCGCGCTGGTGGTAGTGCGGGCGAAAGCCGGCCAAACGGGAACCATTGTTCTCACCGCCGAGTCCGACGGGCTCCGACCGGCGAAGCTTAAAATCGGCTCGGATTAGACCCACAGTTTGGAAAAAACAGAAACCATGATGAAACAAATCTTCCTGTTGCCACTGTTGCTGATTCCGTTTGGTTGTCTGAACAGTGCGGCGGCTGACCGGGCGCGTTTGATTGTCCTGGCCGACATGGGCAATGAGCCGGATGAAGAGCAACAGATCGTTCACCTGCTGATGTGTTCCAGTGAGTTTCAGTTGGAAGGGTTGCTCGCGGTGACCAGCTCCAGCTTGCGACCCGAGCAGAAGGACCCGGTTCGGCGGAAGCTTCACCCGGAACTGTTTCATCGGTTGATTGACGGTTACGCGCAGGTGTATCCCAATCTCCAACTCCACGCGGTCGGATGGCCGACGCCGGAGCACCTGCATGGGATTGTCGCCTCGGGACAGCCGGGCTACGGCATTGCCGCCGTGGGTGAAGGAAAATCCACCGAGGGATCCCGGCTGATCATTGCGGCGGTGACGCAGCCCGATCCCCGGCTGGTCCATGTGGTCATCAACGCCGGAGCCAACACGCTCGCACAGGCGCTCCACGACTACCGGGCGACTCATTCAACTTTGGAAGTGGCGGCATTCGTGGCGAAGTTGCGCGTTTACGAGAATGCCGGGCAAGACGGCACCGGAGCCTGGATTTGCCATGAGTTTCCGGAGATTCATTGGGTGCGCAGTATTTATCAAACCAAGTGCTACGGCGGCCCGCGAGATCATTGTAGCCTCCTCCGCCACGCTGGCCGCAAACACTAACGGCGATGTTTGGGCCAGCGGCCAGGTGGCTTCGGGTGAATCGGTGAATGTGCCGTATGGCGGCCCGCCGCTTGCGCGCGGATCCAACTACCATTGGCGCGTGCGGACCTGGGGCTCGGCGGGTGTCGTCAGCCCGTGGTCGGCGCCGCAGGCGTTCACCATCGAACCCACCCTGCCGCCCGCCAACGCCCGCAGCATCCGAAACAGTTCCGCCAACCAGTGGTCGGGTCGTTATCAACCTGCGTTTGATACGTCCGTCGCTCCGGCCAGTTTTGTGGACAAGGGGGGCGGCAACTACTTCATTGATTTTGGGCGCGATGTGGTGGTGTTCACCAGTCGCAAGCTGGTCCCAGGCGCCGGCGCGGCGGCGAGCCTGGCGATCGGCAATCAGGTTTCGGATGCACTGGTGGAATTGCTGCGTGGCATCGAAGTCCCACCGCGCTATCTCATCGCCAAGGGCGGCATCACGTCGAGCAACCTGGCGACGCGCGGCCTCGGCGTGAAGCGCGCACTGGTGCTGGGCCAGATTTTGCCGGGCGTGCCCGTGTGGAAACTCGGCCCGGAAACCCGATTCCCCGGGCTGCCTTACATCGTTTTCCCCGGCAACGTCGGCGGGCCGGACGCGCTGGCGGAGGTGGTCCGAAAATGCAATGCCTCGGTTGTTCCGTAAAAACCACAGCGCTTGGAAATGAACCGCTCAAGCAACGCCGGGGACTTTCCAAAACCGCCCGCCCGGCAAACGAATTTGGTGCCGGTTTGAATGATGCCGGACGGCAATATAGCTGAAGGAAACCTGGCTCCCGAAACCTGGGCCGCCGGGCGCGGCAGCAGGATTTAAGCAGCGGTTTTATCCCGAACTCCGAAGCCGTGTGGCGTCAGGCATCCTTGCCTGACGTAGCGGGCGGCATCCTGCCGCCCGGAAAAGGCGGACGGAGGGAGCGGCAGCTTGCATCATTTCCCGCCGGCTGTTGGCGCACGGTTTCTTCCGCCGGGCTGGGAAGCCCGGCTCTACGGCAGGCAAGGATGCCTGCCGCCACGCTGGGGTCCGCCAGCGGCCCGCGCATTTTGACTTCGGAATTCGGTTTTATTGCGGGCGAGGGGTTGCCAGCGCTGGTTCTCAACGCTGGGCCGGGGCCAAAAAATTATTTCCAAATCCAACTCAAATCCTCACCATCATGTCCATGAAGCACCTGGCCCGCTTTCTCTGCCTGCTCACGATTTGCAGAAAGGCCAGTCCGCGCCGAAAGCTGATGTCGCCCCAGCCAACTGACTGATGAAAGCCTCGCTGATCGCCCTCGCCGGGGTTTTGGCCTTTGCCGCGCCAGCGGCGGAAACGCGCGTCATCCAAAGCGCCGATCTTGGCTGGCGCTTCCATCTGGGGGACGTTGCCGAAGCGAAGTCCGCCGCGTTCGACGACACCGCCTGGCGCACACTGGACTTGCCGCACGACTGGTCGGTGGAGGGGGAATTCTCGCCGACCAACGCCAGTTGCACCGGTTATCTGCCGGGCGGCATTGGCTGGTATCGTAAGACCTTCGTCACCGAGGCGGCGTGGTCGGGCAAAAAGATATTTGTGACATTCGACGGCGTGTATCGCAATGCCGAGGTCTGGATCAATGGACATTCGCTCGGCGAGCGGCCCTATGGTTACATCACGTTTCAGCACGAGCTGACTCCGTATCTGATCGCCGGCGGCACGAACGTGCTCGCGGTTCGCGTCGCGCGCGCGAACGTGGCGGATTCACGCTGGTATCCGGGCAGCGGCATTTATCGGGATGTCTGGCTGACGGTCACGCATCCGGTCCATGTGCCGCTCTGGGGAAATTATGTCACCACGCCGCGCGCCACGACTGCGAGCGCCGATGTCGTGGTGCATACCGAGGTGACGAATCAAACGTCCGCCGCAACATCCGTGCGGGTGGCGTGGCAACTCCTGAAGCCGGACGGCACAAAGATCAGCGAACTGGCGCAGACGGAAACGCTCGCGCCCAACGGCGGTCACACGTTTTCGCAATGGCAAACCGTCGCCGCGCCGCAGCTTTGGTCGCCCGATTCACCGGTGCTTTACACGCTGGTCAGCCGCGTGTTCGTGGGCGAGGAACTGGTGGACGAAACCCGCACGCCGTTTGGCATCCGCACGTTTTACTTCGGCGCCAACAACGGTTTTTTTCTCAACGGAAAAAATCTCAAGCTCAAGGGCGTTTGCCTGCATCACGATGGCGGCGTGATCGGCGCGGCCGTGCCGGAAGATATGCTGGCGCGTCGGCTCAAGCTGGCAAAGGAGATTGGCGTCAACGCCATCCGCTGCTCGCACAATCCGATGTCGCCGGCGCTTTATGATTTGTGCGACCAATTGGGATTGCTGGTGATGGACGAGGCGTTCGACGAATGGGAGATCGGCAAGCGCAAGTGGGTTAAGGGCCGCAATGTCGGTTCGGCGCAACGCTTCGGCTACAGCGCGGACTTTGCGGAATGGGCGGAACGGGATTGCGCCGACATGGTGCGCCGCGACCGCAATCATCCGTCCATCGTCATGTGGAGCATCGGCAACGAGATTGATTATCCGACCGATCCGTATGTGCTGGCCGCGACGCGCGCCGTGGAAGGCTTCGCCCAGGACGAAAAATTGCCGCAGCAGACGCGGCTGACCGTGGTCGCGCCAAAATTGATTGCCGCCGTGAAGCGGAACGATCCGACGCGCCCGGTCACGATGGCGCTGGCGAACTTGGTTTCCTCGGACGCCACCGGCCTGGCACAGATGCTGGACGTGGTGGGCTACAATTATCAGGAGGAGGATTACGCCAAGGATCATCAGGCGTTTCCCGCGCGCGTGATTTACGGCAGCGAGAACGGGCGCGGCTGGAAACAATGGCAGGCCGTGACGGATAATCCCTTTGTCTCCGGGCAATTTCTCTGGGTGGGCTTTGATTTTCTCGGTGAAGCCGGCGAATGGCCGAATCACGGCTCGCAGTCCGGGTTGTTTGACACACGCGGCTTCCTGAAAATTTCCGCGTATCAGCGGCAGGCCTGGTGGAGCGATGCGCCGATGGTGCAACTCGCCGTCAGCGCGGCCACGGAGGCAGCTTCCCCCCGCCGACCGAACTTGGCGGCGCATTGGAATTGGTCGCCCGGGTCGAAAGTCACGGTGCGCGCGTTCAGCAATTGCGAGCGCGTCGGACTGACGCTCAATGGCCGCCCGCTCGCGGAAGAATCCGTGGGCGATGAACGGATGGTTTCCGTGAACGTCGCGTATGAATCGGGGCAGCTCGTGGCGGTCGGTTATCGCGACGGCAAGGCCGTGGCCACGAACACGCTCAACACGGCCGGCGCGCCGGCGGCGGTGCGGGTGGAGTTGGATCGCCAGTCGTTGCCCGCCGATGGCCACAGCGTGGCGCACGCGGTGGTCTCGGTCGTGGATGCGCGGGGGAATCTGGTTTATCTGGCGAAGGACGCCGTCACGGTTGCCGTGACGGGCGCGGGTCGGCTGCTGGGACTGGACAATGGCGATCTGAACGATCCGACCGCGCCGTCAAGTCCCACAAAAAAAGTCCGGGAAGGCCGGGCGCTGGTCTTATTGCAGTCGGCGCGCGCGGCGGGAGAGATGCAACTCACCGTCACCGCGTCCGGGCTGCCGCCGGCGCGATTGATTTTACCAGTCAATCCGTGAAGCGAACCAGCCAAGAAACTATGGCCACAAATCCGCAACCAAAAACCGCATGAAACGAAAATATTTTTTCGCGCTGCTCCTCAGCGTGGTGACCATCGCTCACGCCGCGCCGACCAAGCCTAACATCATCTTCATGCTCGCGGACGACATGGGCTACATGGACATCGGCGCAAACAATCCCAAGACGTTCTACGAGACGCCGAACCTTGACGCGCTCGCCAAGCGCGGGATGCGTTTCACGTCGGGCTACGCGGCGTGCAACGTCTGTTCACCCACGCGGGCGAGCATCATGACGGGCAAGTATCCGCCGCGCACCGGCATCACCACTTTCATTCCCGGCGGCGGGCACAACAACCGCAAGCTGCTCCCCGCGCCGAATGTCAACCAACTGGCCCTCGATGAAATCACCATTGCCGAGGCGCTGCGCGATGTGGGCTACACCAATTTCATCGCCGGCAAATGGCATCTGGGCAAAGGCGAGTTTTCGCCTTCGGCGCAGGGCTTCTCCCCCGATCTGATGGTGGTGGCCGGCTCTTTTTTTCCCGCCGGCGGCGCGACTGATCCGAAACCGCAGGACGATCCCAAGTTCACCGACCGCATCGCGGATGACGCGGTGAAGTTCATCGCGGCGAACCAGGACAAGCCCTTCTTCGCCTATCTGCCGTTCAACGCCGTGCATATTCCCATCGGCGCGCGGGCGGAGCTGATGGCGAAATACGCCGCGAAGAAAAAGACCGCGCCGCCGGAGGCGTTCGGCACGGAACACGACTGCAAGGTGCAGTTGGTCCAAAACAACGTCGCTTACGCCGCCATGACGGAACAATTGGATGCCGCCATTGGCCGCGTGCTGGCGGCGCTTGACCATGCTGGCATCGCCGGGCGCACCATTGTCATTTTCATGTCGGACAACGGCGGCCTCTCCACCGCGCAGGGTTATGTGACTTCCAATCTCCCCCTGCGCGGCGGCAAAGGCTGGCTCTACGACGGCGGCGTGCGCGAGCCGCTGATCATTTACGCGCCGGGCGTCACCCAGGCCGGCAGCGTGTGCGATCAACCGGTGATCAGCACGGATTTTTATCCGACGATTCTGGAACTGGCCGGTCTGCCCTTGATGCCCAAACAGCACGTGGACGGCGTCAGCCTGCTGCCGTTGCTCAAGGGCGGCACATTGGCGCGCGGGCCGCTGTTCTGGCATTACCCGCACTACAGCGATCAGGGCGGACTACCCGGCGGCGCGGTGCGCGACGGCGATTGGAAGCTCGTCGAATGGTATGAGGACAACAGCATCGAACTCTACAATCTGCGCGACGACCCCGGCGAAAAAAACAATCTCGCCGCGAAGAATCCAGCGAAAGCCAGGGCGCTGCTCCAGATGTTGCACGGCTGGCGCGCGAGCGTCGGCGGCAAAATGCCGACGCCCAACCCGCATCCGCCCGCCAAAGCGGATGCGCCCAAGCAACCGAAGGCCAAGGCCGGTCAGGAAACATGAAAGCCAGTTCAAAAATGTGGCGGCGGGCATCCTTGCCTGCCGTAGAGGGCGGCATCTTGCCGCCCGGAAAAACCGTCCCCACGATGAAACGCCGGAAGGCAATAAAGGTTGTCTCCGTCGCGACGCAGTTCCGCCGGGCTGGAAGCCACGGCTCTACGTCAGCCAAGATGGCTGACGCTACCATTTTCAAACAAGCTCTGAGTAACCAACAGTCGTCCACACCGGCATGACCATGAAAAAACTTTTCCTCACCCTGCTGGGAGTGCTTGTTGTCACGGCGGCCGTCGCCACCGCCGCGCCCACCAAACCCAACATCCTCATCATCGTCGCCGATGACATGGGCTGGTCGGACATCGGCTGCTACGGCGGCGAAATCCAGACGCCCAACCTGGATCGGCTCGCGGCGGGTGGACTCCGCTTCACGCAGTTTTACAACACGTCGCGCTGCTGGGCGTCGCGCGCTTCGATCCTGACGGGCTATTACGCGCAGTCGGTGCGGCGCGATTTGCTGCCGGAAGTGGATCGCGGCGAGTATGGGATGTTCGGCACGGTGAGCGGCGCGAACGGCGTGCGCCCGCGCTGGGCGCAGATGCTGCCCGCGTATCTCAAGCCGCTGGGCTATCGCAATTATCATTCCGGCAAGTGGCACATGGACGGCGACCGCCTGCCCGCCGGGTTCGATCATTCCTATTCGCTCGAAGACCACAACCGCTTCTTCTCGCCGCAAAGCCATTTCGAGGACGACGTAAAATTGCCGCCGGTCGAGCCGGGCAGCGGTTACTACTCGACGCGCTTCATTGCCGATCACGCCATCAAATGTCTCAAGGATCACGCCGCGAATTTTTCCCGCCAGCCGTTCTTTGAATACCTCGCGTTCACCAGCCCGCATTTTCCGTTGCAAGCATTGCCGGAGGACATCGCGCTTTACCAAGATCGTTACCAGGCCGGCTGGGATGTGATCCGCGCCGAGCGTTTTGAGCGCATGAGGAAAATGGGCCTCGTGAACTGCGAGCTGTCGCAGCTCGAACCCGACGTCGTGCCGCGCTGGAATCTGACCCAGGCGGAGCTGGACAAGCAAATCAGCACGAACGAACTCGGCCACGCCGTTCCGTGGAACAGCCTGACGCCGGGGCAAAAGGAATTCCAAGCCGCGAAGATGGCGATTCACGCGGCAATGGTGCATCGCATGGACATTGAGATTGGCCGCGTGCTCGCCCAGATCAAAGCGATGGGCCAGCTCGACAATACGCTCGTGCTGTTCGTCTCCGACAACGGCGCAAGCTCGGAGCAAATCCTGCGCGGTGACGGCAATGATCCTTCCGCGCCGATGGGTTCGGCCAAATCGTATCTCGGCATCGGCTCGGGCTGGTCGAGCGCGGCGAACACGCCGTTCCGTCTGCACAAATCGTGGGTCAACGAGGGCGGGATCACCACGCCGCTCATCGTGAACTGGCCCGCCGGCATTCCCGCGCACAACGAACTTCGCCGCGATCCCGGCCATTTGATTGACCTCGTGCCGACGGTGCTGGAACTGACCGGCGGCAAAGTGCCGGACACGTTTGCAGGAATGTCCGTGCCGCCGTTGCCAGGCAAAAGTCTCGTGCCGGACTTCGCCAAGGATGGCCAGGTCAAACATGATTCGCTATGGTTTTGCCACGACGGCAACCGCGCCCTGCGCGTGGGCGATTGGAAGATCGTCGCGGACTACCAGTCGCCGTGGCAGCTCTACAACCTGGCCGAAGACCGTTCCGAAACGCACAACCTCGCCGCCGCGAAGCCGGAGAAAGTCCGCGAACTGGAGCTCGTCTGGCTCAAACAAACCGCCGACCTTAGCGCGCTGGCGAAGCAAGACTTGCCCGCCGCGCCGAAACTTCCGGCCGTTGACCCGAACGCCAAAGCCGCCGCCGGCACGGCCGCGACGACCAACAAACCCGCGCCCGCCTACACGATTTCCGCCAACAAATTGAAATTAAAACCCGGCATGGCGGCGGAATACAAGAAGCGCCACGACGAAATCTGGCCGGAACTTTCCTCGGCCATCCGCAAGGCGGGCATCAGCGACTACTCCATTTTCCTTGATGAAGAAACGGGGACATTGTTCGCCATCCAGAAAGTGGCGACGAACAACACCGCCGCCGATTTGCGCAAGCTGCCCATCCTGCACGAATGGTGGGAATCCATGATACCGCTGATGGAGGTGAACCCGGATCACTCGCCCGTGCGCGTGCCGTTGAAGCAGGTGTTTCATCAGGATTGAGCCGCTCGGCATTTGCACGAATACATTCAATCCAGCATGAGGGCATTTCTTCAAATGGTAGCGTCAGTCATCCTGGCTGACGTAGAGCCGTGGCTTCCAGCCCGGCGGAATGGCGGCGCGATGGAGACAACCTTTGTAACTCATCAGCGTTTCATCCTGCGAACAATTTTTCCGGGCGGCAGGATGCCGCCCTCTACGGCAGGTAAGGATGCCCGCCGCCACATTTGCGGCCGGGCGCTGAAACTTATTTTCGCGCTGCTCATTGTCGGTCTGGGTTGCGCCCTTTTCGCAGTGCCGGCTGCGTTGGCGGCGGACGAGGTCGTTCGCCCGATGATCTGGGCGACACCTGCCGACCGCGCGGCGATTCTCGCCAAGATCGAAACGCAGCCGTGGGCGAAGAGTTCTTTCGCGGGCTTGAAGGCGAGAGTGGCCGACGCCGTCACCCGTCACCAGAAAGACCCGGCGGCGTTTCTGCGCGAGATTCCGACGATTCCGAGTCCGGCGGGCGCGCAGTTTCATCCGACGTTTGCGCCCATTCGCGGCAACATGGCCAGCACGCCGCAAAAGGGCGCTGGGCCGAAGCTCGAACGCCTGCTCTCACTGGGCGTGGATTGCGGCGCGCTTTACTATCTCACCGGCGACGAGTCCTACGCCAACTGCGCGGCGGACATCCTGAATGTTTTTGTCGAGGCCCTCGTGCAAATGAAGACCGACGAGACGGACGAGGACGGCGGCCTGCTGTATCCGAATGATTTTCTTTACGAAGCGCGCGGCATCGGCGATCAGATTCCGCTCATCTACGACTTCGTGCAGCACCGCCTGAAAAGCGGCGCGACGGTCTATAACCTCGGCAGCAAATCCCCAGCGCCGTTTCATTTTGAACACGCGCAAAGTCTGTTCCGCGCTTACGCCCGCTTCTCCATTGATCACGGCATCGTGGATAACAACCACCCGGTGCTGGAAATGAACTGCCTCGCGCATTGTGTGCTGGCGCTGGACGACAACGCGGAGCGCGCGGACTTGTTGCAGTATTTGACCCACAAGGACACGCCGCATCAGGACTCGCTCAAGAAAGTCGTGGCGGTGTATGCCAAATCCGGCGCGGTGTGGCCGGAATCGTTTCAGTATTCCAGCAGCGTTTCGTCCCGCGTCACTTATCTGATGGCGCTGATGCGGCGGCACGCGCCGCAGGATGTTTCGCTGGAAAGTTTCGCCAACATCCCGCTCTCGCTGGTTCGGTTGCGGGATATGCGTTTCCCCAACGGGCAAAACATCCGGTTCGGCGACGGCCCGCGCGGCGGCGGCGGCGGCTCTTACGATTCCTGTGAAATCGCCTACGCCCTCGGGCAACGCGAAGGCGACGTGAAATTGCAACAGACCTTCGGCGGGCTGATCAATCGCGGCATCGCCGAGGGGAAATACAAGCGGTCGGGGCAGGGCACGCTCGCCTTGCTGTGGCATGCGCCGGAAGTCATCGCCCCGCAGGCGGACGCCGTTTCACTCAGGACGACGGATGAACTTCCGTTCGTCGGCGCGGTGTTGCAGCGCAATCTGTCGCCCGACAGCAAACCGGCGGACGCGCTCATGGCCGTGGTCAGCGGCGGCCATCACGTTCATGGCCACGCGTCCGGCATGGCGTTGGAACTTTATGGCGTGGGCCAGGTGCTCGGCGTGAATGCCGGCAAGGGCACTTACACGACCGACGAACATGAGAACTACCGCCGCATCTTCGCCGCGCACAATTGTGTGATCGTGAACGGCGCGTCGCGCAGCGAAGGCGGCTGGGTGAATCTCGGCATCAACACCGTGCAAAAAGTCGCGCTCGAACCGGCGGTCGGCGCGCTGCCCGTGTCGGGGAACTATTCCTTCACGCTGACTAGTTTCGCCGACGACAAAGGGCCGGGCGCGAAGGCGAAGCAGGAGCGGCTGGTCGGCATCGTCCGCACTTCGGCCAGCACCGGTTATTACGTGGACGTGTTCCGGTCGGAGTCCGCGTTGCCGAACCAGTTTCACGACTACCTCTATCACAACTTCGGCGACGCGGTGACGCTCGCTTCGGCGCGCGGCGAACTGGCGCTCGCGGATTCTCCGGGCCGCTTCGTGCCGGTCAAGGATGCCGTCTGGAAACAAAACCGATCCTTCCTTTATCCCGGCTGGCATTTCTTCAAGCACGCTAAAACTTCCGCGCCGTTCGCGGAGGATGTCACGGTGGATTTCTCCGCTGCGAAATTGCAGCCCGCGCCCGCGCACATGAGGCTGTTCATTCCCGGTGGGCCGGGCCGCGACTATTCTTCCGCGCTCGCGCCGGAGACGAAGGAAGCGCCCGGTGGTTATGACAAGAAGCCGACGCCCGTGCTGGTGATCCGCCAACAAGGCGAGGCGTGGACGCGACCGTTCGCGGTGGTCTACGAACCCAGCGCCGGCGACGGCAAAGCCGGCAGCATCCAGTCGGTGACTGCGCTGGAAACCAACGCCGCGTTCGTCGGCTTCAAGATCGTGAGCCGCGTGGACGGCCAGCCGCTCACGCAATACGTCTTGGTGCAGCCGACCGCCGACAGCGTTTATGAAAACGCGGCGCTGGGGATTTCCTTCCGTGGCCGTTACGCAGTGATCACCGTCAACGCGAGCGGCGCTGGCACTTCGCTTTATCTCGGCGAAGGCGAACGGCTGCGCTTTCAAGACTATGATTTGCACGGCTTGGCGGAAGGCAGCATCGCCGCATCCGCCGAGATTGCCGGCAACACCGCCACCGTGACCGCCGTCGCGTCCGCCGAACTCACGCTGCCGGGTGGCCGGCGGGTCGCCTCCGCTCGCTTGACTCATTAACCCATCAAATCATCATGAAGGAATTTCAAACCATGAAAATCACCACGCTCTTGTCCATCGCTCTGCTGGGTTTGCTCATCAGCCCCGCCCTCGCCGCCGGCCCGGAGACGACGCTGGAGCAAAACTTCGCCCAGCCGCCGGCCTCCGCCAAACCGCACACGTGGTGGCATTGGATGAATGGCAACATCACCAAGGAAGGCATCACCGCCGATCTCGAAGCCATGAAGCGCGTGGGCATCGGCGGCGCGCAGTCGTTCAATGTGGGCGACGGCATTCCCGCCGGCCCGGTGAACTATATGAGTCCGGCGTGGCGGGCCCTGGCGAAGCACGCCATCACGGAGGCGGATCGGCTGGGGTTGGAGATCTGCCTGCATAATTGTCCCGGCTGGTCTGCGAGCGGCGGGCCGTGGATCACGCCGGAATACGCCATGCAGCAGGTCGTCTTCGCCGAAAAGCAGATCCAGGGGCCGCTGAAATTCTCCGGGGAAATCGAGCCGCCCAAGGGGAATCTGGGCTTCTACCGCGACATCGCGGTGCTGGCCTTTCCCACGCCTGCCGGGGAAGCCGGCGGCAAAGGTTTTCGCATTGCCGACTGGGAGTCCAAGGCGGGAATGACCAGCAAGAACAAGAGCCGAGTTGCCATTGCCGCAGACCAGCGTCCCGTGGCGGCGGGGGATGTGATTGCCCCCGATAAAGTGATTGATCTCACGGGCCGAAAAACATGGGACGTGCCCGCCGGCAACTGGACCCTGGTGCGGTTTGGCTACACGCCTGTCGGCACGTTGAACCGGACGCCGCCCGACAGCGGGAAAGGGTTGGAGTGCGACAAACTCAGCCGCGCCGCCGCCAAGTTTCATTGGAGTGAGTCCATGGGCAATGTCATCGCTGATGTCGGCCCGCTGGCCGGAAAGTCGTTCAACAACGTGCTGATAGACAGTTACGAGGTGGGCACGCAGAACTGGACGCCGCAGATGGCCGCGCAGTTTCGCCAGCGCCGGGGCTACGACCTGTTGCCGTATCTGCCGTGCCTCACCGGGCGCGTGGTTGGCAGCCTGGACCGCTCCGAACGATTTCTGTGGGACTTCCGCCGGACACTGGCGGATTTGTTTGTCTCGGAATACGTCGGCACGTTTCAGGAACTTTGCCATCAGAATGGGCTGCTGCTCTCCATCGAGCCTTATGGGCCGGGTAACTTCAACCATCTTGAAATCGCGGCGCTGGCCGACATTCCGATGGGCGAATTTTGGACGGCGGCGCCGAGCCGCTACGGCTGGACGGGCCGGTTGGCGGCTTCATCGGCAAACGCCAATGGCCGCAAATTTGTCGGCGCCGAATCCTTCACCTCCGGCCCCGACGTGGCCTGGAGCGGCCACCCCGGCAATCTCAAGACCGAGGGCGACCACTTTTTCTGCGAAGGCATCAACCGCTTCATCTTTCACACCTTTGTGCATCAGCCGTGGATGAACGTGCTCCCCGGCATGACCATGGGGCCGCACGGGATGCAGGGCAACCGCAACAACACCTGGTTCGAGCAGGGCGCGGCGTGGATGACGTATCTGGCGCGCTGCCAGTATCTCTTGCAGGAAGGCCGGTCCGTGAAGGATATCTGCTACGTCCTCGGCGAAGACTCGCCGGTGGGCAACTCGCTGCCGGAGCGTGCGGAACTCCGCCCCGCGCCGCCACAGGGATATGACTACGATTTTGTGGACGCCGGCACAGTGCTGAAGCTGTCCGTCAAGGATGGACAACTGGTGTTGCCGAGTGGAATGACTTATCGCGCGCTGGTGCTCCTGCCCGGCCAGGGCATGCGGCCGGCCTTGGCGCGGAAGCTTAATGAACTCATCGAAGCCGGAGCGCCGGTGGTTGGCCCGCGCCCCACGCATTCGCCGAGTTTGGAGAACTACCCGAACGCCGATGCCGAGGTGAAAGAACTGGGGGCGGCCATCGCCGAAGAAACGCTGGGGCCGGTGCTGGCGAAAATCCGGCTGGCTCCGGACGCGCAGTTCCAGAGCCGCGAGGGGACGGCCAAAATTGAATATCTCCACCGTCAGATCGGGGACATGGACGTGTATTTCGTTTCCAACCAGAAAGACCAGCCGGTCACGGTTGAGGGTTCCTTCCGCGTGTCCGGCCGCGAGCCGGAGTTGTGGCATCCCGATACGGGCCGCATGGAAGCCGCGCCGGTTTGCCGGCAGACCCCAGATCGGCGCACCAGTGTCACCGTGGCTTTGGATCAGGCCGGCTCGGTGTTCGTGGTGTTCCGCCAGCCCGCGCGGGCCGATTCCGTCGTGTCCATCACGCGCGACGGCCTGCCCGTTTCAGTGGCCGAATTGCATCGTGAGGGTGACACCTTGACCGTGAGGGCGACGCAGCGGGGCGACTACGTGGCCGAGACCGCACTGGAGAACCGGTTCGTCGCCAAGGTCGCCGAGGTGCCCGCGCCGGTTGAACTGGCCGGACCTTGGCAGGTGAAGTTTCCCGCCGGCTGGGGCGCGCCAGAGCAAATCCAATTGGACAAGCTGATTTCGTGGACGAAACACGAAAATCCGGACGTGAAACATTTTTCCGGCACGGCCACCTATGAAACAGATTTCAAATTTCAGATTTCAGATTCCAAATCCCACACCCTTCTCGACCTTGGCCGCGTGGAAGTCATGGCCGAAGTGTGGCTCAACGGCAAGAACTTGGGTGTCGTGTGGAAAGCTCCTTTTCAGGTGGATGTGACGCGGGCGTTGCGCGCCGGCGGGAATCATCTGGAAGTCCGCGTGGTCAACCTGTGGATCAACCGCCTGATCGGCGACGCCGCGTTGCCGGAGGACGCCAAGTTCGACAAGATGAGCAGCCGCGGCAGCGGCATTCTGGAAATTCCCGAATGGCTCCGGGAGGGCAAGCCCCGCCCGGCCACTCCGCGCCAGACGTTTGCCACCTGGCACCATTTCACGGCCCAGTCGCCGCTGGTGGAATCCGGTTTGCTTGGCCCGGTGCGGCTGGTGTTCGAGCAGGTTGCTTTACTTAAGTAGCAGAATCTTCATCATGAAAACCAACTGACCATGAAAAAAACCATCCTTCTATTCATCCTTCTTGCTGGCGCGACCGTTACCAGCTTCGCGGCGACGGAAAATTCCACCGCCACCAGCCGCCGGCCCAACATTCTGTTCATCGCCATTGATGACTTGCGCCCGGAACTCGGCTGCTATAGCGATACGCAGGTGAAATCACCGAACATTGACAAACTCGCTTCGCAGGCGGTGCTGTTCACCCGCGCCTATTGCCAAGTGCCGGTGTGCGGCGCGTCGCGCGCCACCTTGATGACGAGCATCCTGCCCACGCCGCAGCGCTTCACCGCGGCCAAGACGCATGTGGATGACGACGCGCCGGGCACGGTGACGTTGCCACAGGTGTTCAAGGAGGCGGGTTACACGACGCTTTCCAACGGCAAGATTTTTCATTTTGCCGATGACACCCAGGAGCGCAGTTGGAGCGAAAAAGCCTGGCACGCCGGCCAGAGCCACTCGACGAGCCTCGATCCGGCGACGACGGAGAAGAAATCGGCGGCGGGCCGCAACCGCATTTACGAATCGCCCGACGTGGCGGACGATGCTTATCCCGACGGCAAGACCGCGGAGAAGACGATTGCGGATTTGCGCCGGCTGAAAGCGGGCGGCAAGCCATTCTTCCTGGCCTGCGGATTCATCCGGCCGCACCTGCCGTTCTACGCGCCGAAGAAATACTGGGATCTCTACGACCGGGAGAAGATTCAAATCGCAATCAACCGGGAGCGTCCCGAAAATGCGCCGAAGGGGCTGAAGGGTTCGAGCGAATACCGCGCATACGACTTCGGCGATTACCAGGACAACACCGGCGACTTTCACCGGATGATGCGGCACGGGTATTACGCCTCGACCAGTTATTCCGACAAACTCGTGGGCGACGTGCTGAATGAATTGGAGCGCCTCGGCCTCGCTGACAACACCATCGTGGTGATCTGGGGCGATCACGGCTGGCATCTGGGCGAACACGATTTCTGGGGCAAGCACAACACGCTGAACAATGCCGTGCGCGTGCCGCTGATTGTCAAAGTGCCGGGCAAGGCTGCCGGCCAGAAGTCCGACGCGCTCGTCGGCGTCTATGATATTTTCCCGACGCTCTGCGCGCTGGCGAATCTGTCCGTGCCGGACGCGGCGCAGGGACGCAGTTTTGTTCCGCTGCTCGAAAATCCGAAGCAGTCGTTTCGCGATGTCGTTTATACGCGCTACGGCAAAGGCGATGCGGTGGTGACCGATCACCTGATCTACACCAGCTACGGCGGCGACGGTGAAATGCTCTACGATTTGCAGAAAGACCCGCAGGAGAACCACAACCTCGCCGCGAATCCAGAAAGGCAAAAAGACCTCGCCCTGATGCAACGCCTGCTGAAGGCCAGCGAGGCAACCGCCGCGCAGGCCAAAGTCGCCAAGCCGCTCCCGCGCCGCCAATCGGACGCGGGGACTGATCCGTCCGAATGATCTACCATGAAACGATTGCGTCGGCTACCGTGTCGTCGCCTTCCCCACTGACAATATGAAAATACATCTCCACCTCCGCTTGTTTCTTGCAGCCAGCATTGCGCTGACGCTTGTCACCACCACCGCGTTCGCCGCCGCGCCCGCCGCGCGCGCGCGGCTCATCGTCCTTGCGGACATGGGCAACGAACCGGATGAAGAACAGCAGATGCTGCATTTGCTGATGTGCGCGAATGAATTTGAAGTGGACGGGCTGATCGCCGTCACCGGCAAGTATCTGCGGCCCGAGCACAAAGTTCCCTACCGCCAGAAGCTGCACCCGGAACTGTTCACGCGGTTGATTGACGGCTACACGAAGGTGTATCCGAACCTGAAACTCCACGCCACCGGCTGGCCGACGCCGGAATATCTGCACGGCATCGTCGCCAGCGGCCAGACCGGCTACGGCATCGCGGCGACGGGCGAGGGCAAAGCCAGCGCGGGATCGAAGCTCATCATTGACGCCGTGACGAAAGCGGATGCGCGGCCAGTTCACATCGTCGTCAACGCCGGAGCGAACACGCTGGCCCAGGCGCTGCGCGACTATCGCGCCACCCATTCGGCGACGGAACTGAAGGCGTTCGTTGCGAAGCTGCGCGTGTTTGAGAACGGCGCGCAGGACAATGCCGGGGCGTGGATTTGCCACGAGTTCCCGGACATCTTTTGGGTGCGCAGCAATTACCAGACGTATTGCTTCGGCGGTCCGTCCAATACCCAACTCGGCCCGCACAACTGGAAGCCGTATGCCTACAGCCCCGACGGACAGGATGGTTGGGCCAAGGAGAACGTGCGGACGAATCACGGCGCGCTCGGCGAACTCTATCCGGTTCGCGGCATGGGAAACCGGATTCATTTTCTCGAAGGCGGCGGCACGATTCCGTGGATGGGCCTGGTGTGTCACGGCCTGACGGATTCCGCCGAGCCATCGTGGGGCGGCTGGAGCGGACGTTTCAGCGCGGAAAAAATTCCCAACGTCTGGTCGCGGCATGGCGAAATCAAAGCGGATGAACAGGCGTGCGTGCCTTTCTCCGTCTATACCGAGGTCAAGGATCGCTGGACCGACCCCGAGGACGGGAAGGTTTATGACGATTCCAGCACTCCCATCTGGCGCTGGCGCACCGCCATGTGGAACGATTTCAAAGCGCGCATGGATTGGTGCGTGCAGCCTTGCGCGAAGGCGAATCATCTTCCCGTCGCGGCGCTGAATGGCGACACCAGCGACGCCATTCTCAAGCTGTCGGCGAAGCCGGGGGAGACGGTGAAGTTCACCGCCGCCGGCTCAACCGACCCAGACCAGGATGCGTTGCGGTATGCGTGGTGGTTCTATCCCGAAGCGGGGCGTAAGCCCTATGGCAAAGCGTTGCCGATTCAAAACGCGACCGGCGAAAAAATCACCGTCCCCATTCCGTCCGATGCCGCCGGCAAGGAACTGCACCTGATTCTGGAAGTATGGGATCAGAGCAAGATCGTCCCGCTGGTGGATTATCGCCGCGCGGTGATCATCGTTGCCGAGTAGTTTGTCGCATCCGATTCAAAACAACAACATATCGCCATGACCTCAAATCCAAACACCCACGCGGTTTCGCTTGTAACTGCGACCCGCACCCGCTGGAAATCAGTCCGGAGGGCGGTCGCGCTCGGCTTGGCGCTGCGGTTGTTTTCGTTGCCCGTGCTGCCGGCAGCCGAGCCTCCGCCAACCGCCAAGCTCAACGGCGCTGGTGGCATTGCGATCACCGGTGAGTTGAAGCAATGGCACAAGGTCACGCTGCTGCTGGACGGACCGGAGGTGGCGGAAGCGCCCGCCACGTTTCGGGATTACCGGTTGAACGTGATTTTTTCCAAGGGAGGCGAGAAGTTCATCGTGCCCGGCCATTTCGCGGCGGATGGGAATGCGGCGGAAACGGGCGCGGATCGAGGGAACAAGTGGCGCGTGTTTTTCTCACCCAAGGCGACGGGCGTCTGGAGCTACCGCGTCTCGTTCCGCACCGGCCCGGATGTGGCCCTCAGCCTGGAGGCGGACGCGGGCGCGGCCTGGCCGCCGCTGGATGGGAAGACCGGGACTTTCGTCATCGGCCCGACGGACAAGCAGGCCCCCGATTTCAGGGGCAGGGGACTGCTGCGTTACACCGGCAAGCACTACCAGCAATTTGCCGGCGATAATTCCTACTGGCTCGCCATCGGTCCGGGTTCGCCGGAGGATTTGTTCGGCGGTTCGGATTTCGATGCCACGCGCACCGGCATGAAACCGCAGTATTACGCCGATCACATCCAGGATTGGAAACCGGGCGACCCCACCTGGGGAAACGGCCGGGGCAAAGGCGTCATTGGTGCGTTGAACTACGTCATTGCGCTCGGGCAGTCTTCCATGTGGGCGGCGTTCATGAACGCCTTCTGCGATTGCGATGACACCTGGCCCTACCCGGAAAAAGACATCAGCGTGAAGGGCATGAGCACCTTTGACGTCAGCAAACTGGATCAGTGGGAAATCGTTGTGGCGTACGGGCAAAAACACGGCCTCGTGTTCCATGCCATCATGAGCGAGGAGGAGGCCGAGGGCTTGTGGGAAAAAGTGGAGGGGCTGACGGTGGGGGGCGCGAGCGACTTCGCCAAGACCAGAAAGCTTTACTATCGGGAGATCGTCTCCCGGTTCGCTCACTTCAACGCGGTGGATTGGAACATGGGGGAGGAGTTCGGATTGAATAATGCGGCCAAGAAAACGGCCCCGAACGGCGGCTGGCCGGGCACTTCCGACGGGCAGAAGAAACTGTTCACGGACTATGTAACGGCGCTCGACCCCTACGGGCACTCGCGCGGCTGGGAGGGCGCTCCGAATGCGCCCCTGAGAGACTACACCCCGTGGTTCAAGGGCACGGAATTCAACCGGACCGCGATCCAGGGAACGACCACGAAAGCCAACGAGTATTCCGTCACGCTGCGCGAAGCCTCGGCGGCGGCGGGACATCCTTGGGTCATCAATTTCAGCGAGCATCATCGTCCGGCACTGGCGCTGAAAACTCTGATTGCCACCAACTACCCGGTTTTCCGGCAGAGCGTCTGGGGCACATTCCTCGGCGGCGGTGCCGGCATGGAGTGGTATCTGGAGGGCGATGACTATTTTCTCGTCAGCTACCGGCCCTATCGGGAGGTATTGCGCTGGACCGCGCACGTGCGGGATTTCATGTATGCCTACCTGCCGTTCTGGGAAATGGAGCCGGCCAACGCGCTGCTGCCGCCGGGCGCCGGGTATTGCTTCGCGAAAAAGGGTTTCATTTACGCCCTCTACCTGAACCAGGCCGGCGCCGCGACGCTCGACTTGACCGGGGAGACGGGGACGTTCGTGGTTCTTTGGTATGACCCGCGCAACGGCGGGGCGCTCCAATCCGGCGCCGTGCGCGCGGTTCAAGGAGGCTCGCTCCAGACGCTCGGTCAACCCCCGAAGGATGCGGACCTCGACTGGGCGGTCCTGGTCCGAAGGCAGAGTGCCCGCTGAAATATGAAAGCCACCCATTCTTGGCTGTTGCCGAGTCACATTCTCAACCGGTAATATCTTTCCAAGCAACCAGCAAAAACATCATGACCACAAATCAAAAAATATTCGCCGTCTCCCGCCGCAATTTCCTCAAAACCACCGCGTGCCTCACGCTCGGCTCGCTCGCCGCCAGCCACGGCCTCGCCGCCGCGCTCGAAGGCAAGGGCGGCATCGCGCTCGTCGTCGCGCCGGACGACGCGCTCGCCAACGCCGTGCCGCCGCAGTGGGCGCTGGGCGAATTGAAAGCCGCGCTCACCGCGCAGGGCGCGACGGTGCGGGTGGTGACGAGTCTCGCCGAAGCCAAGCCGGAGGAATTCTGCGTGGTCGTCGGCGCAATGACTTCTCCTGTGGCGAAGAACGTTTTTGCCGCGAACAAAATCACCGCGCCGACGGAAGCCGAGGCGCTGGTGCTCGCGCAAAGTGAAATTGAAGGCCGCCCGGCTTTGCTCGTCGCCGGCACGGACGCGCGCGGGCTGGTGTATGCGCTGACCGAACTCGCTGACCGCGTCGCCTGTCTGCAAACCACCCGCACGGCGCTGGAATTCGGCGAACCGGTGATCGAACGCCCGGCCAGCCGCACGCGCAGCGTCATGCGCGGCTTCAATTCCGAGGTGGAGGACAAGGCGTGGTTCTACGACCGTGATTATTGGCGTGCCTATCTCACGATGCTGGTTTACTCCCGGCTGAACCGGGTCAGCTTCACCACGGGAATGGGTTACAACAGCGCCTCTGGTGTGACGGACGGGTATCTGTTGTTTCCCTATCCGTTCTTCGTCACCGTGCCGGGCCACGACGTCCGCGCGAAGGGCCTTTCCGCCGAGGAACGTTCACGCAATCTGGAGATGCTGAAATTCATCGGCGCGGAATGTGCCCGGCGCGGGCTGCTGTTCCAGCTCGGCATCTGGACATTGGCTTATCAATGGAAGAAAAGCCCCAAGGCCACTTATGAGATCGAAGGCCTCACCGACGCCGCGCACCCGGCCTATTGCCGCGATGCCCTGGCGCTGTTGCTCAAGGAAGTTCCCGCCATCAGCGGCGTGACGTTCCGGGTTCACAGTGAAAGCGGCATTCCGAAGGGCGCGGAAAATTTCTGGCAGACGCAATTCAGCGCCATCAAGAACTGCGGCCGGCGCGTGGAGATTGACATGCACTTCAAAAACATGACGCCGGAGACCCTGCAGACCGCACTGGCCACCGGCCAGCCGGTGGTGCTCGGGCCGAAGTATTGCGGCGAACATCTCGGCCTGCCGTATCATCAGTCCGCAATTCGCGAACGGGAAATGGTGGACGACAGCAAGCTCACGGACACGGGCACAGGCGTGTTGCTGGGCAATCGCGGGTTCACGCGTTACGGCTACGGCGACACGCTGGTGGAAAACCGGACGTGGGATGTGGTGTTCCGCATCTGGCCGGGCACGCAGCGTTTCCTGCTCAATGCCGATCCCGCGACCTTTGCGGGCTGGGGTCGCTGCGCCTCGTTCTGCGGCGCGGCGGGTATTGATTTGAGCGAGCCGCTGCACTTCAAGGGCCGGCGCGGCTCGGGTCACGCCGGGGGACGCCTGGCCTACGCCGACAAGTCGCTTGAACCTAAATATGATTTCGAAAAATACCGCTATACCTACCGGCTCTGGGGACGCCTTGGCTACAATCCCGATACGAACCCTGAAGTCTGGCGGCGGTCGCTGCGGCAGGAATTCGGCGACGCCGCTCTCGCGGTGGAGCAGGCCCTCGCCCCGGCGAGCCGCGTGCTGACGCTGTTCACGCTGGCACACGGGCCGTCGGCGGATTGCAACAGCTATTTGCCGGAGCTTTACATCAACATGGCGATGGCCAACAAGGATCTGCCGCAGCCCTATCGCGATGCGCAGCCCGCGCATTTGTTCGGCGGCGTCAGCCCGTTTGATCCGCAACTGTTCCAGTCGCCGGACGAATGTGGTGATGCGCTGCTCGCCGGCAAGGCGACCGGCAAATATTCGTCGCTCGAAGTCGCGCAGTGGATGACGGACATCGCCGCCGCCGCGGCCGAAAATATCGCCAAGGCCCGACAACAACTTGGAGCGAAAGCCTCCGCTCCGGCGTTCCGGCGCGTGGAGGAGGATGTGTTGATCCAACGCGGACTGGCGCTCTTCTTCGCGGGCAAACTGCGGAGCGCCGTGCAGTGGCGCATCTTTACCCTCACGGGCGATGCCAAGGCCGGGGCGGCCGCCGTCGCGAGTTATCAGGAGGGCCGCGATGCCTGGGCGGCCATGGCAAAACGCGCCCAAGGAGTTTACAAGTCGGATATTTCGTATGGCAGCCACCGGGCGATCAACGGCCACTGGCAGGATCGGATTTCCGATTTCGACAAAGACCTCGCCGACCTGCGCCAGCGACTGGCAGCGCCGCCGGCCACGCCGGGCAAACACGATCCGGCCGCCACCGAGCGCGCCTTGAAAATTGCGAGCGCCAAACCCGTGCGTCCGACCGTCACGGTTCAACACGCTCCGGCGGAAAAATTCGTGTCCGGCAAGGCGCTGGAAATTTCCGTGAACGTCGCCTCCCCTACGCCGCGCCGCGTGACGCTGCACTATCGTCACGTGGATCAGGCCGAGCGTTGGCAAGCGGTCGAACTGAAGCGGAGCGGCAACGCCTTTGCTGGCGAAATCCCCGCCGCCTACACGGCGAAGCGTTTTGCGTTGCAGTATTACTTCGAGATCGAGACCGGCCCGGCACAAGCCACGTTGTTCCCGCTCCTCGCCGCCGATTTGGCAAACGTGCCGTATTTTGTGGCGCGGCGCGCCGCTTGATTTGCCTTGATGACAATGGTTCATGTCCTGGTTATTCTGGCGTCTGGCACAATAGGGAGACAATAGGGAGCCGTGAAAACTGAAAATTGCAAAACTGAAATCTGTCATCTGAAACCGGAGACTCCACCAGCTCTCGAAGCTTCCATCATTTCAAGGTGGCCCCGTCCACCCCAACTTGCTGCATGAAAACAAAATCTTTTACCCAACTGCTGGCGTTGCTGGCGCTCGCCGCGTCATTTGCCGGCTGCAACCAAAGCCGGTCGCCCGCGCCGGGCGCAGTTTCCACCGAAGCCGTGACCAACACCGCGCCGGCGACGGTCGCCCCGGCCAGCGCGGACTACGCGAAACTGAAAGGCCGGTGGGAGCGGCCCGACGGCGGTTATGTGCTGGAACTGCGGGACATTGCGACGGACGGGACGGCGAAGGCGGCTTATTTCAATCCATCGCCCATCAACGTGGAAAGTGCGCGGGTCTCCGGCAGCAACGGGGTGACGAAAGTGTTTGTGACGTTGCGCGATGTCAACTACCCGGGCTGCACCTACTCGCTCACCTATGACGCGCAGGCCGACCAACTCTACGGGCAATATTATCAGGCGGCGATGCAGCAGACCTACGACGTCACCTTTGGCCGGCTAAAATAGAGTCAAACCCGCGCTGATTGATGCCACCGGTCGCCAAAGTCAGCCTGTTCCAGCAACTGCCGCCATTGTGGCCGGAGGATTTGCTGCCGCGCCTGGCGTCATCACGCTCACCGCGCGCCGTCCCGGCCTCGCGCCCGCGACTTTGCATCTGGAAACCAAGCCGGTGAAGCTGCGCGACGGTTTGCTGGAGCAGACTCCTTCGACCTATGCTGTGACTGTGGGAACCGCGTCCGGCCATTGACACCGCCGCGCTGGCCCGACTGGCGCTCGAACGCGGCAAGCCGCCGGTCAATCCGCGCGACCGGGGATTACGTGAAGGTCGGCGGACGGAGTTTGACGCTCCATGTGCAACAACTCCACAAGGGCGAAATTCTGCGGTCACCCGGCAATTCCGACCAGGGGCAGACGGATGGGGGCGCGTTTAACCTGATTTTATTTGGCCGGCCAGGCGCGCCCCGTGTGACCCAACGGTGATGAATTGTCTTCTCCCCTCGGGATGCCCGCCACAGCACACCAGTCGGGGGAATTTATCGGTTCAAACTACGCAACAGTTGGGCGGCGTCTTGAAAGTTAGGGGCTAATTCCAAGGCGCGACGCGCGGCAGCTTCTGCTTCCGCGACGCGCCCTAAATGCGCCAGCACGGTGGCGCGAGCGTAGGGAATGCGCGCGTTGCCTGGATCGGCTGACTCCGCGCGAACCAATGCTTCCAAGGCCCCCAAATTGTCGCCGCGTCCACTGCGGGCGAGTCCGAGGTTATAGAGCGCGCGTGCGTGGCGCGGGTCGCAATTCACGGCGGCTTCGAGTTCGGTCAACATGCGGGCGGCATCGCCGGCTTCGTTCAGTGCGAGCGCCAACTTGTAGTGGAACTCGGCTTCGTTGGGTTGCAGGCGAACTGCTTCCTCCAATTGACTTACGGCTTCCTGAGCACGTCCAAGTTGACTCAGGACAATGGCCAGTTCATGGCGGATCCCGGCGGAATACGGATCCCACTTTACCGCCCGTTCGAAGTGAGGCAGGGCGTTGGTCGCATTGCCGCGCAGGAGGTGGAACGTGCCCGCCTGCAACTGGCCGAGCGGCTGGTCAACGACGTGGTCGAGGAAGTGGAGGTATTCGCTGCCGGCGGGCGAATTGGTGTCAAGCGTGGCGGCGAGTTGACGCGCGGCTTCGACGCGGACATTGCGGGACGGATCATTGAGTTTCTGTCTGAGCGAGGCAAGGACGTTGGGGTAACCGGCTTGCGCGAGCGGTGCAAGAGATTGCACGACCATCTGGCGCACCAGTGCGTTGGTATGGTTTAACTGTCCGATCAATGTGGCGTTGACCGCAGGCTCGCCGAGCCACCGCTGCAGTAGATTCGCGGCGACGGCTTGCCAGTAGGGAATCTCGTCCGAGGCCAGTTGTTTTAACAATGGCTCGCGTGCGGTTGGATCGCCTTGCCGGGCTTTGGCAACGATCTGTGCGCGCTGGCGGTAGGGGCGATTCATCTTCTCGCCATACCATTGCTCGACATAACGCAGGCTCCAGTCGGTGTCCTTGTCTTGATGGCAGCGGTTGCAGGCGTTGGGGATGTTGAACTGCTTCGTCAGCAGCGGGTCGGGAATGGTGAAGCCGTGGTCGTGGCGCCAGTGGCGTTGCATATAAGGTGTCTGCGGCATGTGACAGTTTACGCATTCGCCGCCGGTTTCCTTGAGGAGCGCAGGCTTGTAGCCGGTGAGGTCGGCGTTTACCAGGACACCGTTGGTGTCGTAGCCGAAAACCTTGTGGCGGCTGTGCGTGACGGGATTGATGGCGGGTGCGTTCGTTGCGCCGGGGCCATGACAACTGAGGCAGAGAAAATTTCCCGGCACCCGCGTTTTCATCGTGTGAACGTCGTGGCAGTCCACGCAGCGCACGCCTTTGTGAAACATCCGGCTGCCCATGAATGCAGTAACCTCGTAGTCCTCGTCCCAAATCTGTCCGTCTGGATAAAAGAGGTTTGAATCATCCACGATGGTTAGCAGGTGATGATCGAAGAAAGCGTCGCCTGGCTTCGGGTCGCCGGTGATTTCCGCGCGGCGTGAGTGGCACGCGGCACAAGTGTCGAACATCGCGTCACGCGAGAGCTTGCGCAGCGTAGGATCTTTCAAGCCTTTGCCCTTGTTGGCGTATTGCCAGTTGTTGTGGGACTTCATTGGGCCGTGGCAGGATTCGCAGCCCACGCCGGTTTCAGCCATGGCCGTGACGTAACTGTCGGTGGCTCCGTCATAATTTTTGCGCACGCGGGTGTTGTGGCAGGTGGCGCACATCGAGTTCCAGTTCATGCCGCGCCCGGTCCAGTGGCCCCATTCGCCGGGTTTACGGTCCTCGTTGCCATACACGTTGAACCACTCGTTGGAGCGCGGATCCCATGCGGCTTCCGTGGCTTGAAGGCGGCCGCCGGGAAACTCAATCAACATCTGGCGGAGCGGGTTGTTGGCGAGTATGCGCTGGACGGGAAAAACTTCATTAGTGCCGTGCAATCCGGCGGTGATGATCTCATAACGGCCCGAGTTCGTGCGGAGCGAAGTCTGTTGCGTGCCGTGTTTGAACGTGCGTGCTGGCATGAACGCCAATTCGTCCTTCGCCGCCGAAGGCGCGCGCTCCGCCAGCGCATGATGCGAACCCGCCCATGCCGCGAACGCCTCCTCGTGGCACTCGCGACAACTCGCCGAGCCGCCGTATTCGGCGTAGGTCTGCTTCTGGCCGTTCAGTTGAAAATGCTGCGGGCCGGCGGGTGTGTCCGTTGCACGATCCGCCTTGAACCAAACCCAGCCAAGGCCGGCGGCAATCCACGCTGTCAGCACGAAAAACAGAAGTTGCAGCTTGCGTGGTTGTTGCGGCGGAGTTGGGGCGCGGCGTTTACGTGACACGAGTTTACCGTGACGGAAGAGATCGCAAACGTCAATTTGAGACTCCGCCACAGAATTGCATTCCAAATACATCGAAGCTCATGGACAAGGATGTGCGCGGGGTTACGTCTCACTCAATGCGCTCAAAATCTCTGCAGCGCGCGCCAACCCCGCTCGGTCCGCAGCATCGAATCGTCCGGGGTGTGGGCTGTCGAGATCCAGCACGCCGAGCAACTGACCGTTCTTAAGCAGCGGCACGACGATTTCCGAGCGCGAAGCGGCATCCCAAGCAATATGCCCGGGGAACTGGTGCATCGGTGTCAGTTTGCCACCCGCGCCCAGGCCCGGGCGGCGGTCTTTGAGTGGATCGAAATCTTTTACAACCGGGAGCGGCTCCACAGCGCCCTCGGCTACCGATCGCCTGTGGACTTTGAAACGCAACTCAACTAAAAAGAAACCCGATGCCTCATGTGTTCACTCCAAGTCCATCAAACCGGGGCAAGGCCACTCGCGCGTCCAATACTACTCGGTGCGCCCGTAAGTGCACTGGGGTTACCGCCTGTCAAAGGCCTTCACCGATGTTGTCGCGGCACAAGGGAACAGAACGGATTCCAGTCGCGCTTGACGAAACTGTCGGGATCAAAGGTTGCGAGGAGTTCTCCGTCATTCGCACCAACGTCGTTGGCGGCTTCGAGCCGACCCGCGTAACGCGGGAACTCAACGCACTTCGCGAGAACGGAGGTGAGGTGACGTTCGTTGAATCACCAGTTGCGTGCGCCGTGTAGCACCGGTTGCCCGCGCGAAAGAGCTATCCGCATCTCGCCGAGACGGACGTTCTAGTTCCGATTCCATCCGCCTATCCCGGCGTGATGCTTGATGGAGCATACCTGCCAACAGGTTCGCCTTTGCTGGGACGGGTTGAAGGATCACCACAAGGCCAGACGATTCAAGCACTGGGTCGCAACTGGCAGTTGGTGAGTTACCATCCACACAACGGCGGTGGAGGGCCGGCATGGAACAAAGACCGCCACGGTCTTCACACTTATTACACCGAAGTCCTGTCGTGGATTCAACGCGCACGAGTCTGATGAAACCGATTCGCATCATTCAAGATGGCCGCGAAGCCCTGTGGCGCATCACGGAAGCCGACCGGGAAAAGTTGCTCCGCCTGCTGTTCCATCGTTACCCCGACAGCGAGTGGGGCACTTTCTTCCGGTTCGGCTACCGGCGCACGCGTTGGGGCATTCTTGTCACTTGGGTTGACACCCTGAAACCGGAGTCGGGTGATCTTGACCGTAACAGCCCGCTCGTAGAATTTCGTCCGGCCTACATCCGCCGGGCGTTGGCCGCGCTGGAGTCCGATGAACTCGGCGTCGGTGTGATTCACTCCCACCCGCAAGACAGCGCACCATTCCCAAGTCGGGCAGACGATGACATGGACAGCTATTTTGCCGAGGAGTTCGAGCGCTTTGGAAACGGACGACCTTACGCCAGCCTCATTGCCGCTCGTAATGCCAACCGTGAATTGTCTTTCAGTGGCCGCGTATTCGACCGAGGAAACTGGCTGCCGGTCAAAAACTTGCATCAAGCGATTCGGATATTCGAATTCAAGATAGACTGCCCCCATAAAGTATAAGTTGCATGTAACCGATGTCGTGTGGTAAACGTCTTGCACGTTCGATGAGAAACTGCATCAACATATCAGCCACGATTTGGCCGACCATGTCGGTCGCGAAAGCGACACGTCATAGCCGGTTAAGCCCGGGCTGCGCGTTCAGCCTTGGCCTATCCAGGTCGTATCGCGGGCAGAAGCCCGAAGGCAGTTTGGATAGACTGGCGGTAAGTAGGTAACGAATCGAAAGAGGATTTCTACACCCTGCTTACCCCGTGTAAGCAGGGTTTTTTGTTTCCCTAAAACTGACGGTGAAATGGCGGCAACGAAAGGTGAACAGTCTGTGAGCGATAACGAAGTGACGTCTCGATGATGTCCGACAGTGCCAAACGAATTCAGGCGCCGGAAAGCCTCGGCTTTCCACCGGTGGGGGACTGCCCATCGCGAGCGAAAACGCGCGCCGGGATGGTTTGAAACGAATTTACATTTTAAGGGCTTCGGAGGAGGTGTGCCCCCAAACACCGAAACAGCCGCCGTGAAACCGCGGGCTGGGATCGAGTAGATCACCAGGAGGTGTTTGTTCTTTGTTGAAATGGCATGGGCCGGGAGCACGACCGCTCCCGGCCCTCTTCTTTCGAGGCGACGTGTGACCTGTGGCGAGTGACGTGAACCGGCGCGACAACCGGGAACTCCATGTCACCTGTCACCCGTCACCTGTCACCCTCTTGCGGTTGTGATTTAACAGCCGAATGGCTCCCCGCCACGGAGCAAGTCCGGGTGCGACTCCCGGCAACCGCGCCAAACTATTTACGATTTCGGATTTACGATTGACGATTTCCAGACAGGCCGCGCGCCAGCTTGCGCAACCGAGTCTCCAAAACTCAGTTCGCTCGGGGCAGCACCGAGGCGGCCTGCCAAGTTGGATTACGATTTTGGATTTGCGAGTTACGAGCCGCTCGCACGGTCGAGTGACGCCCGCAAATCAATCCGCTCGTAAATCTGGAATCGCAAATCGTAAATCCCAACGGGGTCGTGGCAGACAAGTAATGCACCTGCCTTGCAAGCAGGTTGATGTGGGCGCGCTACCCACCGACTCCACTTCTTCGCGGCGAAGATGGAGGATAGAAGATAGAGGATGGCTCCGTTCACCGCCGCCATCCTCCATTCTCCATCTTCGATCCTCGTTTTGGAACAACTGCGGGGAGAATGAGATTCAGGCGAGGCCCATACCCTCTGCCTCCGTGGGTGCAACTCCCACCCCCGCTACCAGCCTTCGCCCGCTACCCGATGGCGGGCGAAGGCTGTCGCGTCGAAACGCAACGCGCGAAGACGGACCTTATTCATTCACGCGGCGGGCTACGGCCCGGCAAGCCATTTTCGGGAAGTGATCCGGCTGCCGGTCTGTAAAACCGGTGTCTTCAAACAAGCCGGAAGCGACGACTGGAGCGTTACCAGCACTTCCCACCAGCCTTCGCCGCCTGCGCCAGCGGGCGGCGAAGGCTGCCGCGCCGAAGCGCAGCGTAGGCGGGCCTCGCCCGATTGCGTGTGGCAGCGGCTTCGGCTCGGCGAGCCATTTCTGGATCCGTAGCTCAATCAGCGGAGCAACCCGTTGTCTGCGGGAAGGCTGAGGGTGCAAGTCCCTTCGGGTCCGCCAATTTTCTCGGAGCGTAGCTCAGTCTTTAGAGCGCCCGGCTTGGGACCGGGAGGCCGCAGGTGGAAATCCTGCCGTTCCGACCAATTTCAATTTGCTGCCGTGGTCGAACACATGAGGCATCCGTCTTCTAAACGGAATGATGCAGGTGGGACTCCTGCCGGCAGCGCCAGTCTTCGCCGCAGTTTAGAAACGCCGCACCTCAGAGCGGGCGCGAGTGGTGAGCGGCCCGATCCTCTTGGCCGGTTGCGGCTTCGACTCGGCAAGCCATTGCCAGGTGGTGTCAAAGTAGCACGACGGTTTGTTAAACCGCACGGTGTTGGTGCAAGTCCAACCCTGGCAGCCATTCTGATTTACGATTTGCGAATGAGGATTTACGAGTTGCACAAAACTCGCTGCCGCCCTCGCGCTCGTAAATCGTAAATCCGAAATCGCAAATTATCCCGGATGGTTGGCAGAGCAGTAATGCCCCGGTCCCGAAAACCGAGCGAGCCTCCGGGCTGCGTGGGTGCAATCCCTACACCATCCGCCAACTTTTTAACCCTTATCGAAAGGAAATCCCATGAGACCTACAATCCGTTCCCAAAGCCAATTGCTCTTTCGCAAGAGCTACAAACCGAATCGCGTCTTGCGAATCCGGCCAGCGCAGCGGCTCAACCTTGTGTTCCGGCCCGTGAAGCGGTTTGGCGCGAAGCCACAATTAACAATCGTCTCGTAGCTCAAAAGCAGAGCGCCCGGCTGATAACCGGAAGACGCAGGAGCGTTACCTGCCGGGACGACCAGTGAGAAAACTGAAAAGCGAAATCGAACTAACGAATGCGAATCCCGACAAAACACGCTTGCTTTGGCAGCATGTTTGGGCAGAACATTCGGTTTTCAACCTTGGCTGACAATGCTTGTTGGCATGGAGGCCGGGGCAGAAACCACAGACAATGAAAAGCACCAAAGCAGCAGGCGGCAGGTGGCTTCGCCCCGCTCCTGAAAATCCAAGCATCAACCGAACACCGCTCTACCAATCGGTCTTGGCAAATCTGTGCTGGTTCGCCTTGGCTGCCGCGATGGCGAACCAAAGTTTAGCGCAGACCGGCAACTTTCTCTGGTCCAGAGGCTCCGGCGGTACAGGCTCAGATGAGGCGTTTGGTGTTGCTGTGGACGGCAATGCCAACTGCTATGTTGGAGGTTGGTTCCAAGGCACAGCAACCTTTGACGGTACCAATTTGGTCAGCCAAGGGGGCCGGGATGCATTCTTGGTGAAATACGACAGCGCCGGCAGGTTACAGTGGGCCGCACGTGGAGGAGGAACAAATGACGACGGAATTTTCTGCGTTGCGACTGATCTCGATGGCAATTGCCTTGTCACTGGCTTCTTCGCCGGCTCTGCGTCGTTTGGCACCAACACGCTCAATGGCGGAGGAAGCACGCACTGCTTCGTCGCGAAATATGGAACCAACGGCACAATCCAATGGATCAAACAGTCGAGCGGGACTGGCGACGGAGGCGGCATTGGTATGGCAGCAACCGGGAATGGAGACTGCTTTGTCGCTGGTGCCTTCTCAGGAACAGTCACGTTGGGGACAACAAACCTGACGAGTGCAGGAAGCGATGACATCTTCCTCGCGAAATACAACGCGTTGGGAGCTTTCCAGTGGGCAAAGCAAGCAGGAGGCCCGAATGCGGATCGCGGCTATGGCGTAGCACTTGACCGGTCGGGAAACATCTACCTAAAGGGATTCTTCACAACCAACGCCAGCTTTGGCGCGACCAATCTTTCCAGTACAAGTCCGAGTTCAATCTTCTTGGGGAAATATGATAGTGTCGGGAGCCTTCAGTGGATTCGGCAAGCAGACGGTCAGGACCTCGAAAGAGGCGGACTCGACATCGCGCTGGATGACACAGGGAATTGCTACGTCGTGGGCCAATTCAGAGGGACGGCCTTCTTCGGGAGTACGAACATCGCGAGTGGTGGCACATCGGACAATGTGTTTGTGGCGAAGTACGCCACCAATGGGGATTTGCTATGGGTCAAAACCGCTGGCGGGGCTGGCAGTTGGGCCTATGCTCACGGAGTCACCACAGACGGCTTTGGGAACTGCTACGTAACCGGGGGCTTTACAGGAACCGCCGTTTTCGACAGCACGAATCTTGTCAGCACAGGGGCTGACGACATCTTCTCCGCCAAGTATTTCCCCGATGGCTGGCTTGCGTGGGTCGCTAAAGCCGGTGGGGCTACAGGGGAGGACTGGGGAAACAGGGTGGCCGCGACGAGGAATGGAAGTTGTTATGTTGTTGGCGCTTTTAATGGCACAGCCTCCTTCGGCACCAACACGTTGGTTGCGGCTGGTGGTAGCGAAGATGTGTTTGTCTTCAGACAAGGCATTCCAATGATCTCAGTCGGCTGCACTCTGTCAAACCGTTCTGCACTGCTAAGCGTTACCGGAGACAATGGCATCAATGCCAGACTCGACTGGGTTACCAACGTAACCGACTGGACGACTCCCAATCATCTGGCTACCAACTTGGTTCCTTATTCTGTTATTGATTCAGCCTCCAGCAACGCCCAACAGAGATTCTACCGCGCTGTGCTCTTGCCGTAATGGTTGGTTTTGAAAGACCGCAGCGATCCGGGGCTTGTCCCAGCCCCCTGAGATTTTCCGCGGAGCCGCGTTCGCTGAAACGCCGATACCAACGCGGCCACAAAATCACCAACCCCACTGGATGGTGTAGTCAGTCTGCACGCCGGTCTGAAAAGCCGGAGGTGTCGGCGCAATCCCGACTCCAGTGGCCAACTTCCAAAAACCCAACCCGCTTTGGCGGGCTCAAAAGGAAACATGAACACCTTGACTGAAACTCAGGTGCGCCTTTTCGCCTCGGCCCAAAGCTGGATCGAAGGCGAGGCGGTGCGCCAACTCTATGCCACCGCCAAGCTCGACGGCGTGCGCCTCGCGGTCGGCTTCCCGGATTTGCACCCGGGCAAAGGCACGCCGGTCGGTGCTGCCTTCGTGACCGAGGGTGTAATCTATCCGCACTTGATTGGCGGCGACATCGGTTGCGGCATGGCGTTGTTCCAGACGGATCTCGTCCGTCGCGACGCCAAGCTCGACCGCTGGGCCAAGCTGGAGTTCAACCTCGAACACCCGTGGGATCAGTTCGTCAGTGATTTTCTTGCTGAACACGATCTCGAATCCACAAAGTTCGATTCGGCGCTTGGCACGATCGGCGGCGGCAATCACTTCGCGGAGTTGCAGGCGGTCGAGACAGTTCTCGACGCTGAGGAGTTCAAGAAATTCGGGCTTGGCAAGCAGCAACTCGTTGTGCTCGTTCACAGCGGCTCGCGTGGATTGGGAGAATCCATCCTGCGCGCTCATGTGGATCAGCACTTCGGTGACGGCGTGGAGGCGGAATCGTTCGCTGCTGAGGAATATCTTCGCGGCCACGACTTCGCCGTTCGCTGGGCCAGGGCCAATCGCGAACTCATCGCACGCCGCTTCGTCGCTGCGCTCGGTGCGGAAGCCGAATGCCTCTGGGACGGCTGCCATAACAGCATCACGCGTAGGACAGGCGTCGCGCCTGTCTCAAATCAAACGGTGGCATCTGAAGAATGGAAACAGGCTGGAAGCCTGTCCTACATTCACCGCAAAGGCGCTGTCGTGGCGGACAGCGACTTCGTCGTCATCCCGGGTTCGCGCGGCTCGTTGAGCTATCTCGTGAAGCCGATTGGCGAGGGCGAAAGTCACGCGTGGTCAATGGCTCACGGTGCCGGTCGCAAGTGGGCGCGCAGCGAAGCTCGTCAGCGAATGCGCGAACGCTTCGGCATGCACCAACTCGTGCAGACGCCGCTGGGTGGTCGCGTGGTCTGCGAAGAGCGCGATTTGCTCTATGAAGAAGCACCTGCCGCCTACAAAAACATTGAGGCCGTGATCGCCGACCTCGTTGCTGCCGGACTCGTGTCCGTCATCGCGACGTTCCGACCACTCCTCACTTACAAGACGCGCAAATCGCGTCGCTAAAAGCGTAGGGCAGGCGTCGCGCCTGCCTCCAATTCAAATCATTTGAAAGATCGGAGACAGGCGCGACGCCTGTCCTACGCCTCTTTCCGTCCGTGAATGCAAAGCAGCTCGCGCAGCCGGTCTTTCAAGCCGGGGCTAATCGGTGCAAGTCCGATCACGGATGCCAGTTTTAGTTGATGGTTCGTAGTTGATAGTTGATAGACGGAAAGCGGTGGCTCGTTGCGTGTGTTTTCCATCAACCATCAACTCTCAACTATCAACCAACAACGCTCTCAAAGTGTAATCAGTTCTGCACGCCGCTTTGCGAAGGCGGAGGTTCGTGGTGCAAGTCCACGTGAGAGCGCTAGTTTCAAAGCCCCTGTGCCTCAGCAGCTACAGGGCGAGTTTCGTAAACTCGTATTCGTCGGTGCAAGTCCGACCAGGGGCTCCATTTCGGAAGGAAGAAGGATGAATGCAGAATGATGAAACCGATCAGTGCACGCGGACGCGACACGAAAGTTTCTTCATTCATCATTCTCCCTTCATCCTTTTCCTCAGGATTGTGGTGTAACAGCAGCACTTCGCGTTGTGAACGCGACAGTCCGGGTGCGAATCCCGGCTTCCTGACCAGTTGAAAGGAAAACGCGCGGCGAACGCTCAAGGAGATTGGCGCTTCCGCAAAGCGGAATTCTGCTCAGAGAGCAATCCACGCCCCGGCACAAAGATCTCAAAGCCGGTATTTGGATAACGAACTGTTCGTCGCGCACCATTCTTGTCGCGCAAGCGCGGAAAACTTGCAAGGCCAAGTTATTCACTTTCGATTGGCGCGCCAGCACAAGCTGAACGTGTCGGCGTTCATCACCTACACGGACAGCGAAACGTGAGCGGGCAACATTCATCCGGCGCAGGCGCTGCGTCAGTATCGCAGCGAATTCGTCGGCGACGCGAAGGCAGTCGTTGTGGGCATGACCTCCAACGGCTTCACCCTCGCCGACCCGAACGACCGCGGCATGCTCGACGTGGTGGGCTTCGACACGACCGTGCCGGCTGTCATTGCGGACTTTGTTCGCGAATAGCGGACGGTTCAAGGACGCCAAGAGGCAAACAACGCGGACGGAGGCGAAAACTTCCGTCCGCACTTTGATTTCATATCCCGTTGGCCGAGCAGTTCAGGCGGCGGCCTGCAAAGCCGCAAAGACTGGTGCAATTCCAGCACGGGATTCCATTTCTCCGGGCATAGGTGTTGAGAGATACACGCTGCGCTTCCAACGCGGAATACAGGGCGCGATACCCTGATGCTCGTCCATTTCACGCGACGCGAAATCCCGGTGCCGGTCATGACTTCACAGGCTTGGCTGCGGCGGTTCAACTCCGCCTTCGTGTCGCGTTCGGGTTGCAAGCATTGCAGCGATGCAGCGGTCTCTTAAACCGCAGAGCACGGGGCAGCACCGTGGCGACCCACCACTCTTGAGACGAGGATGGAGAATAGAGGATCGAGAATGGCGGGTTTTGCGATTCTCCATCTTCCATCTTCAATTCTCGTCCGCCAAAAGCATCCGTGGTGAAATTACAATCATCCTCCGCTTCGAACGGAGAGTTTGCAGGTGGGAGTCCTGCCGGATGCACCAATTTCCGATTCCTCCTCGTCCTCGTTCTCGTCCTCGTCCTCGAACTGCTCCTTTGGATTACAAGAACGAGGAGGAGGACGAAGACGATTTGATTTCATGGGCATGTGGTTCAACCCGAATAGCAGAGGGTCCAGACTCAGAATCTGGCAGCCTTGGGGGTGCAAGTCCCTTCATGCCCACCATTTCGCGGCGACTGGCTTCAGCGGGAACAGCAGACCCCGGCGACTTAAAATCGCCGAGCCTTCCGGGTGCGAGTCCCGGGTCGCCGACCGGCGTGTGGTTAATCGGGAACAGCAGACCGGTTCGATTCAAGATCGAACAGCCTTGGGAGTGCAAGTCTCCCCACGCGGACCAATTTGGAATGTCCACCGGTCAAGCGCGCCGGGCCTCGGTGCTAACGAGTGCGTGCCTTCGGGCAAGTGGTGCAAGTCCACGACATTCCGCCAGCCTTCGCTCCGAGCTTCGGCTCGGCATGCCATGCGCGCGTAGCTCAAAGAGAGCTGGCGGCTTTATACCCCGCATCGCACTAGATCAGTGCCGGGTTCCGGAGCGTTACCGGACGCGCGTACCATTTCGAACTCCTGAACGCGAAGCAGCTCCAGTGGCCTCCTTGCGAGGTGATTTAGCCGCTGAAAGAAACCGGCCAGGGGTTTGACATTTTGTCCCCATAGCTCAAAGCACAGAGCAGGCGCGTCCTAAGCGTCAGGTTGCTGGTGAGAGTCCGGCTGGGGACGCCATTTCGCGGGTGTGGTTCAACAGCAGAATGCGGCCGTGCCAAGGCCGAGACGACGGTGCGACTCCGTTCACCCGCTCCATTTCGGGGGCGTAGCTCATCAGCAGAGCACTCGTTTGACATGCGAGAGGCAAAGAGGGCGGCACTCCTCGCTCCCACCAGCGCCTTCGGCGAATTGCCAATCGCCAATCGCCAAATGACCAATCAATTCGTGCCTCAGCTATTGGCTATTGGTCATCGGTCATTCACGCGAAAGCGTGCCGTCCCTGTGGTGTAGTCCAGACAACATGCCTGCCTCTCATGCAGGAGATCACCGGAGTGAAGCCGGTCCGGGACGCCAGCTTTCAAGGTTCTTGAGGTCTTTCCTGAATGTTGACACTATGATAAATATATGTATCATAATACGCGGTTAACGAACATGTATTTAACACGATGAAATCAAAAGCTATCAGTTCGATTCCGCTGCCGGTTCGCTCTGCATTGAAGAAGCTTGGCGGAGACATCGCCGATGCACGCAAGCGCCGACGGATCTCCACTGCAACCATGGCCGAGCGGGTCCGGGTCAGCCGTCCCACTTTGGTTCGTCTCGAACGCGGGGACGCCAATGTCTCGATGGGTATCTTTGCGACGGTTTTGTTTGTTCTCGGCTTGCACGAGCGTCTGGCCGATCTGGCGGATGCCAGTCACGATCGAGTCGGCTTGGATATGGAGGCCGAATCCCTGCCGAAGCGAATCGACGGCCCGCGAAAGAAACGGCTCGCGACAGAAAACCCCAATGAATCGTGAAGTCGAAGTCTATGTGGATCTGGACGGTCAGACGCATTTGGTTGGCCGCCTCTGGTCGCGCCTGAGCAAGGGACGCGAAGGGGCTTCGTTTGGGTATGATCCGGCGTGGCTCGCCTCGCCGCTCCGTTTTCCGCTCGAACCCGCGCTGAGTTTGGACGCCGGTTCGCACCATACGGGGCAAGGGCACTCGCTGTTTGGCGGGCTGGGTGATTCGGCGCCGGATCGGTGGGGACGAATGTTGATGAAGCGGATGGAACGCAGGATTGCCGAGCGTGAAGGTCGCGCACCACGGGCGCTCATGGAGATTGATTACTTGCTGATGGTGGACGACGCGCTTCGTCCGGGTGCGTTGCGATTCAAGGAAGCCGGATCAGAGCAATTCCTTGCGGGCGGCGGACCGAAGATTCCGCCGCTGGTTTACCTCTCGAAGCTGCTTGCCGCGTCGGATCGCGTCGTCGCCGACAAGGAGTCCGACGAGGACTTGCGGTTGCTGCTGGCCTCCGGTTCCTCGTTGGGAGGCGCCAGGCCGAAAGCCGCGGTGACGGATTCCAACGGCCATTTGCACATCGCCAAGTTTCCGCATGCTCAAGATGAATACAGCGTTGAACGTTGGAGTTATCTGGCTCACACCCTCGCCGGCAAGGCGGGAATCCATGTTCCACCCTGTCGAATCGTCGAAGTGGACCGGAGAAGCGTGTTGGTGGTCGCGCGATTTGACCGGAAAGGGCCTCTGCGGATCCCCTTTCTGTCCGCCATGAGCATGCTTGGCGCGGCGGATGGTGAAACCCACAGTTACCTGGAACTGGTGGACGCGTTGCGGCGACATGGAGCCGGTTCCAATGAGGACCAACGAGAACTCTGGCGCCGCGTTCTGTTCAGCGTCTTGATTTCCAATGTGGACGACCACCTGCGCAACCATGGTTTTCTCTATGACACGGCGAAACGGGGCTGGCGTCTTTCGCCGGCCTACGACCTGAACCCGGTTCCGCGGGACGTGAAACCGCCCTATCTCTCGACGTTCATTGACGAGAAGGACAATGCGGCGTCGTTCGATCTGGTCTTAAGCACGGCAGAGTATTACGGGCTGACCGCGACGGACGTGCGGCAAATTGTGAAGAAAGCCGTCACGGCAGTATCCGGCTGGCGCAAAGCAGCCGCGAAACTGGGAATGTCGCGAAGGGAAACCGACCGGATGGCCAGCGCGTTTGAGCATGAGGCAACCGACGCCGCACGCGCTTTTGCCAGGTAAACGTCGCTTTCACTGAACAGGCGTCTGGAATAGTCCGCCGGGTCGGAGGAGTGTTGCCCATTTGTCTCGCGCCAACCAGTTTCATCGCCCTCAAAGCATTTTCAGCGATGCGCTTCCTCGGTACGGAAGTGAGCCTGGTGCAATTCCGGGTGGGGGCTCCAACATTTCGCAGTCGAGCCAGCGCTCAGGCAGGTTTCATACGCCCGCCGTGCCCAGGGCAGCACTGGGGACTGCGACCATTTTCGCCTCCTTGCAGCAGCCTGCGGATTTCTTTTGTAAAGAAATCCTGCCGGGGCAGCACCGGCTGGAGGCTCCATTCCCTTTGCTCGCGTAGTCCAACCAGCAGAGACACGACGTCGAGAGCGTCGCCAGTGCAGGTGCGAATCCTGCCGCGAGCACCAATTTCAAGGAGCTGAAGCCACAGCAGACCGGCACCGGACTTTTAATCCGGTTTGGTGAGGTTGCAACTACCTCCGGCTCCACCAGCTTTTCGGACGACGATGGAAGATAGAAGATGGAGGATGGTAAGTCGGGCCACGCCATCTTCCATTCTCCATCCTCCATCCCTCTTCACCAACGGCCTCGTGGTGTAACAGCAGCATGCCGGGTTTTGACCCCGACGGTCTTGGTGCGAATCCAAGCGAGGCAGCCAAATATTTCCGCTCGGTGGTGAAATAGCATCACGTCTGGCCTACACCCAGAAATCGAGGGGGCAGAACCTTCCCGGGCGACCACGTTGCATTGCCTCGTTGCATAACCAGCGGTGCGCCGGTCTCTGACACCGGAGGACTCGGAGCAAAACCGAGCGAGGCAGCCATTTCATTTACGATTTTCGATTTACGATTGACGATTTGAAGACAACAAAGAGCAAACACCGAAGCGAAACGTGATTCGTTGAAACGTTGAAACGTTGAACCGGGCAGAACCGTCGGCGAGGGAGGCCGATTTAACGATTCAACGCTTCAACGCTTTAACGAAGAACATGTCCGACATTCTGAACAAAACGATTGTGTTGGTGCTCAACCGCAACTGGCAGGCGATCAACATTCGCACGCCGCAAGAGGCGTTCTGCATGATGGCCACCAACGTCGCCACGGCGCTGGAGATCGAGGGGGAGATCTCCACAATCTCTTGGTCGGTCAACTCCGGCTTTTGGCCGGCTTCTCTCTGCGGATTCTGATGCTGACCAGCGGATTCGCATCCGCGTGCCCCATACGAACCGCTTCCCCTATAATGAGCGGGAGCAGCTTCAGTTCGAGGATGGCCGTATTTCTGCGGACCGTCTTGCCGGTGCGTTTTTTGAAATTGGTACGCCAGTCCACGTACTCGACCCCGAGCCTGTAGGTGATCTGTCTCGGGGAATGAATTCGCTGGCGTTGCAGCCAGAGCGCGATCCATTTCCAGGCGCCTTCGTATCGGTCCAACGTTTTTTTGGTTTCGCAATGTCGCGCGAAGAATCTCGGGACCTAGGAGTCCCACGCAGCGCCGTTGACGACGGGCACTCTCCGATACTCCTTCGCCTCCAACTCGGCGCGCAGGATTTTTGCCTTGATGGTGTCGTTCGGATCGTCGGCCCGAAACCCGGTGGATTTGTCGTGCTTTTTTCTGTCGGAATCGAGATACTGGATGTACCAATACGGCGAGCGGTTTTTATGATAAAGATAGGCCATAATCATCAATTGTATTTTAGTGCAAGGAGTGCAGGAAACACCCTGCACTTCGGTTGAAACCTCCAATGATTGCGACTATTCCGAACCACTCAAAACGACGTTGGTCGTGAGACGGGTTCGATTCCCATACGCGCTACCAGTTGGCGATGGTCGAAGGTCGAAAGTCGAGAGTCGAGAGCAACGGACGCAGCGATGAATCTTCATTGGGCATGAAAGCTCACTTTCGTTTTGAGAAATTGGATGTCTGGCAGGAGGCTCGCGCCTTGAACCGGCGCGTTTACGAAATTACCCGAAGCTTTCCCAACCAAGAGGTTTTTGCGATGACCTCGCAGCTTCGCCGGGCCGGCGTTTCGATTTCAGCAAATATTGCAGAGGGTTCAGGACGAAATTCAGACAAAGATTTCGCCCATTT
>Ga0315289_10000470_pt1 | contig 62096 bp, 46 predicted proteins | sample YL17G11_40_MG_FD_203452 | JGI IMG/M metagenome (GOLD analysis project Ga0315289, IMG submission 203452) | Sediment microbial communities from Yellowstone Lake, YNP, Wyoming, USA - YL17G11_40 | ecosystem: Environmental > Aquatic > Freshwater > Lake > Sediment | place: USA: Wyoming | collected... | reverse complement strand
GAGACCCCAGCGAGGCGGACTTGACCGCCATCCGCGCCGCGCTCGCCTCGCGGTCGCGCGCTGCGGTGCGGGCGGCGGCCGACCCGGCGGCCGCTCGCTGGTGGGTGCGGCTGGGGAGGAGGTTGGCGTTCTGGAGGCGGGCGTGAAGGGAAGGGAGAGGGAAGAGGGAATGCGGTGGTGTTGCAAGTGCGGCGCGAAAAGCAGATAGCCCGTTGTCTCTCCTACCCCTTCCCGGCCTGCACCACCCGGCCCTTGGCGTCGACCACGAATTTGGCGCTGGCACGCAGCTGGGCGTCCAGGTCGGCGAGCGACGCGGCGGCGGCAGGGCCGGCGGCTGCGCGCACGCGTGCGGCGAGCTTGGCGAGGGGAAGGCGGCCCTTGGGCGACGCAGACAGCGCGGCCAGGGCGAGCTTCTTCCATTTCACCGGGCGGGAGGAGGCAGCGGCGGCCGGCGCGGGCGCTCCCGCTTCTTCATCATCGTCGTCGCCAAAACATACCTTCTTCCCGGCCCAGTCTGCCCCGATCCGCCCCGCGGTCGCCGCGCCCAGGCCGCGGCGGTTGCCTTTGGCGACGCCCCCGGTGGCGGCCGCCAGCTGGTCGGCCTCGGTGAACGCGGTGCGCTCGCGCGCCGTGGGGTCCAGTCCTTCCAACCTGCCCGCGTGCACAAAGAGGGTCGCGCCCCACCAACCGGGCAGGGGGGCGAATGGGGGCGTCGCTGGCTGCGCGGGCGACGCGGCGCGCGCCTTTTTCTTGGCTCGCGTGGTTGATGCCTCGGCCGCGCCAAGGCCCGCCTTGGCGTCGGGCCGCGCGTTGATGGTGTGGCTCTTCTTGCCTTTGCCCGCAGCGCGCGCGGGCGCGACGGTCACGCCGCCCGCGGTCGCCGCGCTCTCGAGCCGCGCGCGCGCCGCCTCGGCCGCCGCCGCCTCTTGCGCCGCAATCCGCGCCATCTTGCCAGACCGCCCCCCAAACCTCCCCCACGCGTCCTTGGCCAGGCGGGCGGCCAGCTTCATCTCGGCGTCGGTCGCGGTCGTCGCCGTGCCGTCGCGGTGCGTGCGCGGGGCGGGGGCGGAGGCGTCGGAATCGGACGAGGAGGAGAAGGAGGAGGAGGAGGATGACGTAAAGGAGGAGGAAGAGGAGCTCGAGCTCGAACCCTTCTTCTCCTTGCCGCCGCCGCGCTTGGCACCGCCGGTTGACGCGGTCGACCTTTTCGCCGCGCCGTCGAACGCGCGCTCCCACCAGGCATCGCCCCAATCGGTCGCGGGCGCGACGGTTGCGCCGACCTGCGGGAGGGGGAAGGGAGACGGTGGGCGGGCGGCTCGCGAGCTCGTCGTCGTCGCGCTCGCGGCGGCCAGCCCCGCCGCCGCCGGGCCGCCCGAGGCCATCCAAACACCGCCCAGCCGCCTCCACCAACCCGTACACCTACCCCTCCATTGTCCCGCTTCTTGACCACCTCAATCGGGTCCGCAATGCCCGCCCGCCCGACGCCGAGGCCGTCGCCGTCGCGCCACCCAAACTTGCGCAACAGCTTCTCGCCTAGACCGCCCTTGGCGGTCGGCTTGGCCACGCCCACGCCGGGGACGTGGCCGGGCGGGAGCTTCATTTTTTGAGAGGCGGCGCGCTGTGGCGGCGGCGGCAGCGCCGCATTCGGAGACGCCCACTCCTGTCGAGCGCTGCCGCGCTCGCCGGCCGGCGTCGCACAGAGCGCGGCATCGCCCACGCGCATCGCTCCATCATGCTCGCGGCAGCCGCGCTCGCAGCGGCACGCCGCGCCGCGGTGACCTCGACGTCCGCCCCCGGCCGCCCGCCCTTCTGGCGCTGCCTGGCGTTCGCTGCATCCGGCGCACCGCACCTCCCTTTATCATCCACGCCCACCTCCCTGGCCTGGGCCGACGCGCCGACCGCGCGCCCGCCCGGCGCCGACGCGTCGGGCTTGCGCCGGGCGTTGTTGCGGCTCGGTGGGTTTTATTCGCGGGAGACGAGCATTGCACGCGGCGCGCGCGGCATGTACGACGCCGTGAAGGCGCACGTCGACAACCCCGCGCTCGCTGGGGCGCTCGGCCTCCGCCCCGGCACGTTCGCCGACACTCACGCCCTCCTCTGCGTCCACGTGTGGCTCCTGCTCGTGCGGCTGAGGCCAGAAGGCCTGGACGGCAAGGACGCCGCCCAGGCGCTCTACGAAAACTTTTCGGACGACGTCGAGGCGCGCGTGCGCGCGGCTGGGGTCAAGGTTCGGGTGGGGAAATGGTTGGCGGAGTGCGAGAAAATGTTTTACGGGGCGGCGTCGGCGTACGACAAAGCGTTGGGGCGGCCCGGGGTGGTGGGCAAAGAAGGTGACGCCTCCGCCGCCGAGGCCGCCCCTGCCGGCGCCGCGGCTCGATACGCCCTCACGGATGCCCTGCTGCGCAACCTGTACGCGGGCGACCCGGCCAACCAGGGCAAGGCGGGCGCGGCAGCAGACTATGTGTTGAGGGAGCTCGCGTGCCTCGCGGCCACGCCGTCGGACGCCGTCCTCTCCGGCGCGCTCCGGTTCACGGCACCGGTGGCCAAATTGGCAGCGGTTGAGCGGGCGGCGGCATGAGAAAGGAGGGCGGCGGGGTGTAGACTCGTCTTCATTTTTGTGGGGCGACACCGGCGCGTTGGCTCTCCCCACTCCTCGCCCCAAATGCCCGCCCAGCAACAAAAAAAAAAGGCCCGCCCCGCTCCCGAGCCCGCTTCCGGGTCGCTGGCCGGCCTCGCGCTCGTCGCGGCGGCGGCCGGGCTCGCCATCTGGTGGCGCCGGCGGATCGCGCCTGCCGCGGGGGGCCGTGGCCGGTCGGGCGGCAAGGGTACGCAGGTGAGTACAGGGGCGGGGAGGCGCGCAATGCGCGCGGTGGCGCGCACGGCGGCGGCGCCGACGCACGACCTCCCTCTTTCCTTCTCTAGGCCGCCCTCCCTCCCGCCCCGCGCCCATCCGGCCCTCCTGGATCGCACAAAAAAAAGTCAAAGGCCCAGAAAGCGGCCGCCAAGGCGACGCGAGAAGGCAAGCGCGGTGCGCGCGCAGTCGACGCGGCGGTCGACGCCGCGCGGCGCGACCCCAAAGACCCCAACAACACGCTCGTCCTCAACTACTCGTACTACGACTCGGCGCGGCGGGACGCAGGGGGGAAGGCGGCGACTCGCGGGCAGGGCGGCGGGACTTGAGAGACGGAGTGAGGGAGGCGCAGGCGGGTGCGCGAGTGAGGGGGGTTGATAGAACGCACTGCCACCCACCACATCACTCGACGGTGGCGGCCGCCACCGTCGCCGCCCAGGCCGCCAGGTCGCCGCCGGCGGAGGCGGAGGCGGCGGCCGCGGCCGCCGCGCGCGCGCGCACAGCCTCACCCCGCAGCAGCTCCGCACCCCCGGGCAGCCCCGCAAGCGCGGCCAAGCCCTGCATGCCGCGCTTGGCCAGGCCTCGGGCGGGGCCCGAGTCGGGGTGGGCGGCCGCCGCGGCGGCCAGCGCGTCGGCGACGTCGGACCGTGCGAGTGGCGCGCCGGCGGCGTCGGGAGCCGCCAGCAGCGCCGCCAGCGCCAGAGCGGCATGAGCGGTGCACTTCTCCACGTCGGCGCCTGGCGTGGGCATCGCCAGCGCCGCGAGCGCCCCCGGTGCAAACGCGCGCCCGAGCGCGAGCGCTGTGGCGAGCGCTGCCGCGGGCGGGCCCGCCGCGGCCGCGGCCTGGGCGGCCGCCGCCAGCAGCGCGCACCCAGCGCTCCGGCGGCCAGCGTTGGTTGGGGGGATGGCGAGGGACGCGACGGCGGCGGGCAGGGCGCCGCCGCCGAGCAGAGAGGCGTGCGGGGCGGCGGCTGTCGAGCCCGCGGAAGCGGCAGCCCCGAGTGCGGTCGCGGCCGCCGCGGCCACCGCGCGCTGGGCAGCGCGAGGGGCGGCCTTGTCTGCGACGGCGGACACGAGGGCAGCGACGACGGGGGGCGGCACCGCGTAGGAGGCCGCCGCGACGGGCGCGAGCAGCGTCTCCAGCGCCGCCTCGCCGTCGGGGAGCGATGCCGCCGCCCGCAGGGACGCGACCAAGGCCGCCCACGGCTCGTCGAGTGGGGCGGGAAGGGCGGCAGAGGGCGCAGAAGAGCCCTCGGCCTTCTTGCCCTCGACCCCACCTCCCTCCTTCAGCACCCAGCGCCCGCCCTTCCAGTCGGCCGCCGCCTTGATCTCGTCCAGCACCCACTTTTTGGTCATCTTGCGGTCGACGTGCGCCTCCATGAAAGCGGCGGCGACCTTGGGCGCGGCGCGCAGGTCGGAGGAGCACAGGAACTCGCGTAGCGCGGGCGCCAGGTCGGCCGGGGGCGCCGTCGGCGCGCGTCCGCCCGGCTTGTGGGGGGCGGGCGCGTCCGCGTCGCCGTCCTCGGCGGTGGGCGGCGGCACGGTGACGCGGACGGCGGCGCCGTCGACCCCCGCGCCGCCGCGCCACGGCCGCGCCGCGAGCGCGGCCAGCAGCGCCCGGTCCCCCCGCAGCGCCGCCCCGCGCGCCGGCGCCTCGCCCGGCGGCGGCGGCGAACCGCCGCGCAGGCGGGAGACGAGGGCGAGGCGGCCGCCGCGGCGCGCGGTGTCGAGCTGTGCGGCGAGCAGCCGCGTGTACGCGTCGGCGCCCTCGTGCAGGCCGCCCCCGCCGCTGCCGGCCCCCGCGTCGTCGTCTTCGTCCACGAAAAAGCCGTCCCCGACGGACGCGCCGGTCGCGGCCGACGGCTCGGGCTCGTCGTCCGCGTCGTCGCGGTCCGACAGGTCCTCCCCCTCGGGCTCCTCCTCCCACTCCTCGTCCGACGCGACCTCGTAGTCGAGCTCGGGGTGGTGCGCGGTGGGGCGGCGGCCTGAGACGGGGGCGGGAGGGCGGACGCACGACCCCGTGTACGCGGGGCGCGCCGAGTCGGCGGCGTGCCAAATGAACTTGCGGCGCCACAGGCGGACTGCCGGGTCCCGGTCGAGCTTCTCCACCGCTTCCAAGGCGTCGGCGCGCCGGGACCAGGACGGGGGGGCGCCCCAGGGGAGGGGCGGCTTGGTCGCCGCCTTCCAGCGCGCGGTCGCGGCCGCCGCGAGCGCGGCGGTCTCGCCGCCCGCGGCCAGCGCGGCCGCAAACGCGGCTTCGTCGCCGGCAACCGGGACCGCGGCACAGAGCTCGGGAGGTGCGGGCGGGAAGGCGTCGTGGTAGGTCAGTTTCCGCCGCGGCGCGGGCGTCGCGCCGACGACGACGACAGCGCCCGCCGCCGCGCCGCGGACCGGCGACGCCTTGGCGCTCTTGGGCGACCGCTTGATGAACGACGCCATGACGGACGCCGACTTCTTGGCGGCGGCTTCCGACCCAAACGCTTGGAGCATTTTCGACTTGGGCTTCGGCTTGGGCGCCGCCGCTTTGGCCGCCTTGGCCGCCTCCTTGGCCGCCGCCTTTTCCGCTTTCTCCGCCTCGCGGGCGGCCGCTTTCGCGGAGCGCTCCTTCTCGCGCTCCAGCTTCTCCCGCTCGCGCGCCGCCTTGAGCGCCTCGCGCTCGGCCGCCGCGCGCGCCCGGTCGACCTTGGCCGCCGCGGCGGCGGCGCGGGCCGCGTCTCTATCGGACATGGAGGACGCGAAGGCGGCGACGGCGGCAGAGGTGGCGCCGGGGGACGGGGGCGCGACCGCCGCCGCGCCGGCGACCGCGGCGCCCGTCTTCTCCAGCCGCTCCAGCGCCTTGCGCGCGCGCGCCGGCAGCGGGGCGCCGACTTTGGCGGCCTGCACCGCGGCTGACGCCGCGGCCAGCGCGGCCAGCCGATCCGAGACGGCCGCGGTCCTCTTCTTCCGCGCCGCCGCCGCGTCGCGCACCGCCCCAGGCGCCTTGCGCGCGTCCCGCAGGTCCCACCGCCACAGGCGGCTGGGGGTATCATTCTCGAGCGCGTCCGCGTCCGCGGGGCGGGCCTCGGTCACGCAGCGGCGTTGGGCGACGTCGAGGATGGCGGAACGGGCGGCGTCGACGGTGAGAAGGCCCTCGCGCCCCGGGTGCGCCGTCTCCCCGCCCAGTGCTGTGCAAAGGAGGGGCGCCAGCACTGCAAGCGGTTCGCCGCGGCCGACGAGGTAGGGAACAACGTCCGAGGGGAGGAGGCGGGCCGACGCGGCCCGCGGTTCAGGCGGCGACGCGGGCCACGCCAGCAGCGGGGCCGCGTCCCGCACCTCGGTCATCAGGCTTTCGGCTTCCGCCGCCCAGTCGGCCAGCATGGACGCCTGGGCGCCGGCGGCGAGCGCCTCTTTCGCGCGCTTGGCGCCAGGCGCGGCATCGGCGGGCAAGAGCCCCGCCGACGGCGACCGCGACCGCTTGCGCGCGTCCTAAGGATTGATGAGGATGGGCGTGGGCGTAAGGAGGGGGCCGAGGCAGCCCCCACGCCCTGCGCGCTGCATCGCGTTTGTTTCGGCCCGCCCCCACGGCAGCGCGCGCCCCACCCGGTACCTCCTGCCCATCATCCTTCTCACCTGCATGTTGGCATCGCCGTCCGTGGGAGGCGGGGGCGACCCGGGCGGCCGCGAGCCCGCGGCAGTCGGCGGCGCGATGGGCGCCGGGGCGGCCGGCTTGTCGCCGCTGTCCGTCGCCTCGCCCTCGGGGGCGGGCTTTCTCTTGATGAATGCGTCGAGGGTGGCCATCCTGGCGACGGACGCGGACGCCGCGGAGGTGTGATGCGCGAGAGAAGCGCGCGCGTTGCTCTCGACCCCAGCCGCAGGCAGACCTCATCACACGCCGCCCAGGCCCACACACTGCCTCCTCCCCACTCGCTTCTCTCAGGCTTTGCGCGGGCTCGCCACCGGGCTCGCGTCCGGCGTCGCCGCCACTTTCTCAATCTGCCTCAACCTCCACCCCCCCCGCCCGTCGGTCAGCGCGAGCTCCACCGCGTGGTGCTTGAGCAACGCGGCGCGCTGGGTGACGGTGATGAGGGTGATGCCTAAAGAGGCCGCGTGGTCGTAGAGCGCTGTCTCCACGTCGACCGACGTCGCGTTGGTCGCTTCGTCCAGCACGCCAAACAACGGCGCGTGGAAAAAGAGGCGTGCCATGCCCAGGCGCTGCTGCTCGCCGAGGGAGAGGACGTCGCCCCACTCGACGATGGACGACCACCCGCCCTCGCGGTCGACGAGGTACTCGAGGCGCACGACACGGGCGATGGCGTCGAGAGCCGAGTCCAAGGCGGCCATCCGTGTCGCGTCGTCCGCCCCTGGGTACCGTGCGGCGGCCAGGCGGGCGGGCAAAGGATACGTAATTTGGTCTCGGAGCGTCCCGATCGTCGTGTAAGGGCGCTGCGGCACGTAAAAGATCGTAGGAGAGTCTAGCGGCGCCCCCGGCCGCGCCCCGGCCGGTACGTGGACGCGGCCCGAGGCGAGGGGCCAGAGGCCGCCGAGCACGCGGAAGATACTCGTTTTGCCGGCGCCGTTGGGCCCCGTCACCAGCATGCTGCGCCCCACGCGCACGTCAAAGGTGAGCGAGCGGGCGACGATGCGTCCGGCGGGGGTGACGACGTCGACGCCGTCAAAGGCGAGCGCGTCTGGAGAGGCGCCGCGCGCGCGGGGCGCGCTTGCCCGCAGCGCCGCGTCGGCGTGCAGCCCCGCCGCCGCGTCGCACGCGGTCAGCAGGCGCGCCACCCGGGTCACGCCCCCGCCTAGCTCGGCCAGGCGCTTGTGCAGGGCGAGCAGTTCGCCAAACGCGGAGAAGCAGGCTTGCACGACGCCGGCGAGGTACCGCATGTCGTTCACGAGAGCCCCTTGCGCCACGACGTCATCCCCCGCCGTCGCGTGGTCGAGCGCGTACAGCACCGTCAACGCCCACGTCACGTTGTGCGGGAGCTGCTTGGCGAAAAAGTCGTCGGCGACGGCGTGCCCCCAGCGCGCGCGCGCGAGCGCGGCGTCCTGGGCCAGCACGTCCCGGAAGCGGGCGTCCACGGTCGCCGCCTCGCGGGCGCCGCCCCCGAAAAAGGCGACCGACTCCGCGTGCGCGCGCAGGCGCGAGTGGGCGGCGCGGAACGCGCCCTCGGTGCGGTAGCGCGCGCCGGCGAGGCGCCCGAAATCGGGGGTGACCGCGCGCAGCGCGGTCCAGCCCAGGGCGGCGTACAGGTAGAGGAGGGCGGTGCCGCGGGCGCGGGTCAGGGCCCAGAGGCGGGTGGAGAACCAGGCGAGGTCGAAGAGGGGTTTGACCAGGTTGGGGATGAGCGCAGCCAGGTCGTCCGCCAGGCGGGCGACGTCGGCGGTGGCGCGCGCGTCGGCGTCGGAGACGCCGGCCAGGGCGGAGACGCCGTAAAAAACTTTTCCTTTGAGGTAGCGCGCGTGCAGCGCGTCGGTCAGCGACCGCCGCCACGCCAGCGCCAGCGATTCGCCCAGCGCCCTCAGTGACGGTGCCAGCACGGACGACGCCGCGGCCTGGGCGAGGGACAGACCGATGAGGCGCACAAACGCGGGCCGGTCTTGGCGCAGCACGTATTCGACCGTCTTGCCGTTGAGCGACGCCATGCGGTCCTGGAGCAGGGAGCGGGCCGCAACGACCGCAAATATGGCCGCCACTTGTTTGCCGGCGCCGCGGCGGAGCAGGCCGAGGACGAGGCGCCAGCGGGAGGCGAGCGTCGTGTCGGCGAGCGCGAGCGCGGGCGGGCGGCGGCGGGGGGAGCCGGGGCCGGCGTCGGGCTCGTCCGGGGGCGGCGCCACCGCGAGCTCTCTCCCGGGCACGTAGTCGCCGTCGTCCGCGGCGGCGGTCATGCCCGCGAGGCACGCGCCCGCGTCGCCGCCCCGCGCGGCGCCGCGCCGCGAGCCACCCTCCGGGCGCTTCCGCGCGCCCTCGTGCACAGACCACCCGCCCTCGCCGTCCAGGGACAGGACGATGTCGTGAAACGCGACGAGGGCGGGGCGGTGCGAGATGGTGACGCACGTGCACCCCAGTTCGCGCACCGCCGCGCAGAAACGCGCCTCCATGTCGGTCGTGACGCCGCTCGTGCATTCATCCAGAATGGCGAAGCGTGGTTTGTGATAAAACAGCCTCACCATGCCCAGGCGCTGCTGCTCGCCCAGGGAGAGGACCGACCCCCAGTCGACGACGGCGTCCGGTCCGCCGTGCCGTGCGAGGAGGTGGCCGAGGTCGACGCGCGCGAGCAGGGACGCGAGTTCTTCCGCGCTGGGTTCGTCCGCTGCTTCGCCGCGCACCCTGGGGTAGATGATCTGGTCGTGCAGGGTGCCCACGGTGACGTACGGCCGCTGGGGCACATAGAAAATGGTCGACGCGAGCCCCCCGCCCGCCCCCCCGGGCTTGCGCACGCACCCGGCCGCCAGCGGCCACAGCCCGCCCAGCACGCGGAAGAGTGACGATTTACCGGAGCCGTTGGGGCCGGTGACCAGCAGGTTGGTGCCGGCGGGGACGCGGAGCGAGAGGTCGCGCACTAGGGCCGCGCCGGACGGAGTGATGACGTCGCAGTGCGAGAACTCGATGCCGCCGTCCCACGGGAGGACGGCGCCTGCATCCGTGTTGGCGTCCGCGTCCGCGGCCACCGCGCGCGCGGCCGCTTCCAGCGCGGCGACGCGATCGGCACGCCCGGCCAGTTTGGCCGCGCGCGACGGCGCCTGCGCCAGGACGCCGACCGCAGTGAACAGGGAGATGACCACATTTGTGTGGTAGCGCATGGTGCCCAGCATGGACGCGCGCGACGCGAGCGTGTTGGCCGGGCGGAGCGACCCTTGGAAGAAAGGGCCAATGATGAGCACGACCGCGACCGTCGCCGCCGCGTACTTGGTCACAAAGTCTTGCAGCATGGCGTAGCGCCAGTTGGTGGCGATGACGTGGCCGGCGTGCCGCGCGGCGTCGCGAAAGCCGGCGCGCACGAGCGTCGCTTCGCGGTCGATGCCCCCGTAGAACGCGACCGGCTCCGCGTTGGCCACCAGTCGGGCGTGCAGGTGCCGGTATTTGCCTTCGAGGTCGGCCTGGTTTTTGACGAGGCGGCCGAAATTGGGAGCAAAGAGGAGGGTCACAGGGCCGGCGCCCAGAATGTAGGCTAGGATGTAGCCCGTGTATCTGTGCGTCCCTGTGTACGACCCCAGCGCATGCGCGAAGAATCCAGCATCGACAGAAGCATCAATCACCTCCCTCAACAGCTTGGCCGCGCCCTCTGCCAGCGCGGGCGCGTCCTCGCAAACGCGCTGCTCCGGGTTGGGCACGCGGCGGTCGACGTGCGAGAGGCGGTAGTAGGTCATGCCGTGGAAGTAGGCGGCGTGCAGGCGGTACGTGAGGGCGGCGCGCCAGGCGCGGCCGGTGGAGGACACGACGCGCGCGGCGGTCGACTCGACGGCGGCGGCGGCTAGGCAGAGGGTGACGTTCTCGGCCAAATGGCGCGCGAACAGGGGCACCTGCCTCAGAAACGCCGCGTGAAACATGCGTCCTTGGACCCGGGCGAGGCGGTTAGCGAGCGCCGTGCGCGCGAGCGCGAGCGCGAGGAGCGCGGGCAGGCGCGCGCCGGCCAGGGGGGCGAGGTAGCGCAGCGTGGGCCACAAAGCGGGCGGCGGGCGTTTGCCTCGAGGAGGAGCGGGTGGCGGCGCGGCGCCGTGGACGGCGGCGAGGGCGCGGTGGGCGGCGCTGGGGGGGACGACGGCGGGCGTCGGCGGGCGCGCGCACCAATGGCCCCCGCCCTCCGCCCCCCACCCTCTCCGTCCTCACCTGCCCCGATGCGACCGCCGTTTGGCCGCCGCCCGGCGCCGCGTCTCGGCCGCCGCAGCCGCATACCAGGCGGCGCCCGCGGCCGCGGCCGCGGCCGCGGCGAGCGCGGCGCGCCCGCGCCGGGAGGCGACCAGGGATAGGGCGGCGTCTCGGCGCCGCCGGGGTACAGGGAGGGGTGGGGGCATCGCGCCGCGCGCCCAGTGGGGGCGAGGAGTGAGAACACCGGTGCGGCCGGCGCGGCGCTGGTGCCGGGCGGCGCCGACCCCCGCACGCGTCGCCGCCCGCTGCGCTGAGACATTGGATCGATGGATGGCGTGCGCGTTGCAGAGCAGGGGCGGGGAGGGGGGGCAAACCGTTTGAGTCGGCCCAAGGCAGTCGGACCGCCAGCCCGAGAAGAAAGACGGTCCACCGATCACGCAAATGCCGTCACGCGTCGCCCGCTGCTGCCGGCGGCGGCGGCGGCGGCACCCCCCCCACGACTCTCGGCGGCGGCGACGGCGCGACCCCTCGCTCGGCCGTGGCGACCGCGTCGCCTGCCGCCGACGCGCGCCGCATCCACGACGTCTGCCGCGGCAACCCCGTCGCGCTTGACAGCGATCTCCGGCGCGAGCCCGCGCCGCGCGCCATGGTCGCCGCTTCCGCCGCGCCGGGGCCGCGCTCGGCCGCGAGCCGGGCGCGCACCATGTCGTCCAACCTAAACAGGTCGAGGGCGGACGGGGCGGATTCCATCCAATAATCGCGCAGGCGGCGGCGGCGCAGGTCGAGGGCGTCGAGGCGGACGCGTTTTGCGTAGTTCGCGGCGTCCGACCCCGCGTCGGCGACCTCGACAAAAGCCGCCAGCGCGTCCGCCTCCTCCATGTAGGAGGCCAGGGCCGACTCGCGCTCGCGGAGCAGAGCGTAGGCCTCGGCCTCCTCGACGGCGTCGTGGGACGGAGGAGGGGGGACGGCGGCCGCGCCGGCGAACGGCGACGGGAGCGCGGGGGGCGGCGGCCGCGGGCCAGGGGCGCTGCCCGCCCCCTCGCCCCCCACCGAGTGCAACGATAGCCCCCGGTCCAGGCACATGGGCGCAAGGACGTTGACGGCGACGATGCCGACGGTCGCGCAAATCAGAATCGCAAATACAGCCGTCAGCTCGATCTGCTCCCCCCACCGCACGTAATCCGGCCCCAGGCCGCGCGCCCGAATGGCGTCCAGGGGCGCGGTGGCCAGGGCGGCCTGGACCGAGGCCTTGGGGAGCCAGGCCGCGGCGACGAACGCTTTCTCCTTCATCGTGAGCCCCGCGCCCGACACGACCGCCACCGTGATCGCGGGCCTCGGCGCCCACCCGGACACGATGACGGCGATCGAGGTGCCGATCCAGGCGGCGTAGCCGGCGACGCGCGAAAAGCGCAGGCCGGAGCCGATGCAGCCGAACAAGAGGGGTTGAGCGAGCCACCACCACACGGAGCCGACGCCGTGTTCCACCTCGCGCGCGTGGCCGGGGCCGGGGCCTGCCGAGAGGAAGGAGGGGGAGCCGCGGCGCCAGAGGGCCGACGCGGTGACGCCGAGCGTGAGCGCCCCGAGGGCCCCGGCGCCATCATAGTGATACCGATCCATGAAGTACATGAAGGCGAGGGCGAGGGCCAGGACGGCGGCGGTGCGCTTGCGGCGGGTGGACCAGACGCGGGTCGCGGCGGCGGCGACGCCGAGGAGCGCGCCGCCCGCAAAGCCGGCGGCGACCGAGATCGGGCCGTTGGCGAGTTGCAGGGCGAGGGAGGACGCGGATGCCGAAGCGTTCGAGCCGCCGGGCGCGGCGTTGATGGCGAAATTGATAAACAGGGTGTAGAAAAAGATGGCTACCAAATCGTCGAACGACGCGGCGGCCACCACCAGCGCCGGAATCCCTTTGTCCACGCCCCACCCCCGCTTCTGCAGGTCGAACATGAGCTGGATGACGATGGCGGGGCCGACGGCTTTCAGGATGAAGCCGAGGGCGTACGCGAGGAGCCACGGCATGCCAAACGCGGCGTGCGCGACGGAGCCAGAAATCACCGCCTCGACGATGCCCGGCACCAGGAGCAGGCGCAGAGCGGCCGGCCCGGCCCGCCGAAACACGGACCAGTCGAGCTCCAGGCCGGACCGCAGGAAGATGACGGCGAGGGCGCCTTGGCGGATCTGGGACTTCCACGCGGGGGGGAGGGGGCGCGTCAACCAGTCGACCGGCACGTTCTCCAGCGCTACGCCGGCGAGGAGCATGCCGAGCAGGGGGTGCAGGCCGGTGAAGGAGATGAGGGCGCCGCTGGCCTACGGAGGGAGAGGGTGGGGTCAGCGCGGCGGCGGCAGCAGCTGCAGCCTCGCCCTCCCTTCACCCAACTGACCTGCGCGCCCAGCCACACGACCAGGACGGCAAACATCTTGCCGCCGGGGAGAAAGGTGGCGCCGAAGAGGAGGTAGCAGACTGGGAAAAAGGGAGGAGGGTCGGGCCGCCCGTGTCTCCGCCTGCCACCGCCACCACCGGCACCCATTTCTTCCACGCACTGGCATACGCCAGCAATCCCAGGACGGCGTACGCCACAAAATCGACGACGTCTGTGGGCGGGGTGGGGGGGATGGGCTGGCGTACGGGATTCGGCGCGCCGCCGCCCGCCGCCCGTCCCTCTCCCACATACCGTTTCGATGCACGCGTTTTCGCTGGGTGTCCTGCCATGACGCCAGCAGGCGGCGCGCGACGGACGCGGCGCGCGCAGTCGCGGGGCGGCGCGCGGGCTGGGGCGGGGGCGTCTTGGCCGCGCCGTTGACGCGCGGTGGGGGCGGCTGGGATGTGCTGCCGCCATCGGGTGGCGGTGGGAGGGGAGGAGGGGCGGGGCCGTCCATAGCGGCGAGGACTGAACGAGAGACCGGGGCCGCAGACGCCCACACAACCGCCTGCCATGCGCCTGTTCGCCCTGGTTGCGGCCGTTGTCGCGCTGGCCGCCGTCGCGCCGGCCGCGGCGGCGTCCAACCTCACGGCGGGCGTCGCGGCCGCCGCCGCCGCGGCCCCAGTCTTCCTGCAAGCGCTCGCCGGCGACGCCGACTGGGCGCGCGGCAAGAGTGTGCTGGGCGGATTTGGGGGCCTGGTTGCGTGAGAGCGGGAGCAGAAGGGGTTTTAGGGGGCGCCGCGCGCGCCTCGCGCCGAGCGCGCCACCACCAAACCTCCATTTCCACAGATCGTGCACCAAGGGCGAGCTCATACCATCGACGCGCGCCCCTGCGGCCGTCGTGCTGCCTTCGATGAAGTGGACGCTGACCGCCGGCGCCTGCGTGGCGGGCGAAGGCGGGAAGGGCGTCGCGTGCGATCCCGGCATCGTGGCGGCCTACCGCTACACGCCGCCCATGCTACTGCCGCCGCGCACGACGCCGGCTGGCGCGATTACTCCAGCGTGCTCGCTGCGCGCGGCGCTCGGGCTGGTCGATCAAGCGCCCAAGGCGCGCGTGCTGCTCGCACCGGTGACGGTCGAGTGCGACTCGTTGGCTGACCTGGCGGCGGGAGCATGCGGGGTGACCAACGGGCGCGCGTCGCAGCGCGCGGGCGAGGTGGGGGACGGGGCGCTTGCGGCGATGACTGAAGCGCTGGGGCTGCCCGCCGCAGCGTGATCCGGTAGCGTGCAAGGTAGGCCATCGCGGTCCCAGGGGGCGGTCTCAGGGGGCGATCCGGTGGCGGCACGCTGTGTGGAAAAGCGCGCCGCCCGAGCCGCTTGACCCACTCTTGCGCCCGCGCCGCGACCACCGCCGCCATGGGCAACCCTATCTACACCGGTGCGCTCCCACGGTGCCGCCCATATCCCCTCTCCCTAAGGGCGGGGCCAGCGTCCCGCCCGCCGCCGCGTTCGCGCGCCGGTCGCGCCGCATGGCGCCGCGACGGCGCGGCGACGGGGCACGCCGCCCGCGCTCCCCAGTCATCCCGCCGCCGACGCGCAACCAACGACACCCACCCCCAACACACACAGAGGGCGACGACGCCCCGACCGCGCTCCCCGCCCCCCGACCGCGCGCCCCGAGCGCGGTGCGCTCGCGGCTGCGGTCCGTCGACTCGTGCGGCAACCTGCTCGACTCGGGCATGGTGGCATTCGCCGACGTGCGCAGAGTGGGAGGTGTCGGGGAGGGAAGGGAGGGGTGGATGCTCGGCGCGCCAACTAGAACCCTCCCTCTCTCCCTCTGCAGCTGCCGACCGCCGTCGCCGGGCCGCCGCGCCCTGGTGCGGGCGTGGGGCGCGCGGGACGAGGAGTCGGGTGGTGACGGATCAAGGCGAGAGACGGGCCTCTTCGAAACCGGCGCGTCACCCCTCTCGCCGCGCGCGCAAGCACGCACCCCCCTTTTTGACACACGGCCCAACCCCGGTGGCCGACCATTGACTCGCCACCGCCGCCGCCGCTCTGCAACCCGCACTCTCTGCCCGGCGCGTTGAAGCGCGCTCCCTCACCGGCGCGTTGACCGCGCCCACTCTCGCTCTCCGCGGCCCACGCCATGCCGCCTTCAATCGGCGGCGAGCTGTCGCCCTTGAGCGCCGCGGGCGCGCAGTCTGCAGGCGCAACGGAGGCCACGTCGGCGCCCGCCATGTTGAACGGGCGGGCGCGCGCGCCTCCCGCCGCGCCGTCCCCGCCCGCCGAGCATGCCGCGCCTCCCTCGACGGTTCCTCGCGACGCGCCCGACACGTGCGCGGATTTCGAGGTGACCGCGGCCACTGCCGCGACCCCCCGCTCCGAGATGCTGCGCGCCGCGTCCCTCGCTGCAGCCACCGCCGCGTCCGAAGCCGAGGCCGCGGCCGACGCCGCGGCCGACGCCGCGCGGTGGGACCCCGGCGCGTGGGTCGCGAGCGCGGCGAAAATCCTCCTCGCGTACGGCGCGCCCGTCCCGCCGCCCCCTGAACCCGCCGCGTGAGGGAGGGGAGGGGCGTGCCCCCGCTCAAAACTGCAACCACTCACACACACCGCACTGCCCAAAGAATTGGTGGGCGCGCCGGCCGCCGCCAATGCCGCCCTCTTTTTTTTTCGTTGTCTCGCCCGCGCCTCCAAACGCCCTCCCTCCCCCCCCTACCCCAGAAACGGGGCCCCACAGGTGCACGTCTTGCGGTTACCCATGCACACGCCTTCATGGCTCGGGTTGCGCTTGGCGAACGAGGGCTCCGGCGACGACGCGAGCAGCGTCGCGGTCGCGCGCGCCCACGCCGCGGCGTCGGTCGACAGGCGCGCGTGCAGGTTGAAGAGGCGCATCGACTTGACGGCGTCGCCAGCGGCGTCGTGCGGGCCCGAGGGCGGCCACCCGAGGAGGACGGACGCGAGGTGGTCCTGGCCCCAGACGGAAAACGATTTGTACGCGGGGTTGAAGACGCGGTAGAGGCCCGTGAGGTCGACCATGCCCGCGAAGTCGACGCCCTCCTTGAGGCCGAGCCAGGCCACGTCTTGGCCGATGTTTTGGCCGACGAGGACGGCGGCCGGCGGGAGGGCGAGGCGGAGCGCGGCGAGCGCGGCGGGGAGCGGGACGCCGTGCGCGGCGACCAGGTCGGCCGTGAGGCCGGTCAGAGGGGTGAGATAGCTGACCACGGGCCTGTCGGGCGCGACGATGACGTTAAGGAGCACGTTCTCGTACTGGTCCTAAAGAAAGGAGAAGGAGAAGAGGGCGGTGCGGCATGCGGGCGTCGGTTCGGAGTTCCTCACTCGACCACCGGCCCGGCGCGCGACCGCGACACCATGCCGCGCGCTTGGCGAGCGGGCCCAGGGGCGGCCTGGGCGCACAGGGCCCACCCGCAGCGCCATCGGGTCGCCGGCGGCGGCGGCGGCCGCGGGCGCCGCTCCCCGCCCCATCTCAGCCCGCCGCCCCCCCCCGCGATGGCGCAATGTGCGATACCGTCGACCACGGCCCCTCCTTGCTCACCACGAGCGCGACTTGGGCGACCGACCGCGCGTTGTGGTCGGTCCCGGTCGCCACGCACTCGACGTCGATGCAGTAGTGCGTGGAGAGGGGCGGGGCGGCGTAGGCCATGGTTTGGGAAAGGGGGAGGGGGGTGAGCAGGCCGGCGGCGCGCGCCGGCGAGACTGGAGAGGTGGCGGCGGCGGCGGGGGACGAGGGGCGCGGCCGCCCGGGCCAGCGACCGCGCCCAATCGTGCATGCGTGGTCTCCAGTCACAATGGTGCCCGGCCGGGCAAAGCAGAACCCGCCCGAAACAAAACAGCGGCGACCCCCTTTTTTCCTCTCCTCATTTCTTGCGAACGCGCGCCCACTTGTACACCCGCCCCTCACCCGACCCTTTGGCCGACACCCGGCGCGCCCGCCCTTTGCCCTGGAGGGCGGACTGGAGGCGCAGCCTGTCCTCGACCCGGCGCAGCGACGCGACGCGCGCGGTGCGCGCTGCCAGCTCTCCATACGCCGCCGTGCGCGCCTTGTCCGCGCGCATGGCGGCGCGGTCGACGCGGCCGCCGCGGGCGACGGTGACGGAGGCGCCGGCAGCGAGGTCGGCGGTGCGCGGGCGGTTGTGTGAGCGCGCAAGGAGGGACGCGGGGGTGTCGAAATGGCGCGCCGCGTCAAAGGAACGGACCTCAGCAACGTCGTCGACGAACACGAGGTGCGACGCGGGCCCTCGCTCGGCCGCCCCGATGCCGTGGAGCACGGCTTTGAGCCGCGCCGCTTTCGCCGCCTCGGTCGCCGCCTTGGCGCCCACGTAGCGCGCGTCCTGGGTGCGCATCAAGGCGAGCTCATCGGCGCTGTACTTGTTGGCGACGGCGGATCTGGGAGGGAGGGGAGGGGGGGGACAAGGAAGGGGGTGAGGGTGAGCGTCGGGGTCGTTGCGACCGCCAAAACTGCCCTGTCAACCCCCACCATTCCGACACTCACTCGGTCACGTGCACCCCCCCTCTCGTCTTCTGCCGCTCCATGGCAAAATAAAACTCGTCCGGGTTGCGCTGCTCAGCCTTGCGCCGCAGCGAGGCCAGCGTCGCCTGCTTCCGGTGGTGGTCGTCCGCGCGCGCTTTGTAGTCGCCATGCTTTTCGAGGAGGCCGAGCTTGGCGCGGGCGAGGCTGTGGAGGGGGGGGGAGGAGGGGACGAGGGGTGTCGGCGCGCCGCCGCGCGCCACCCTCCTGGGAAAGCCCTCCGCGTCGCGCGCGCGCCACACATCAAACATGCACTCACGGCTGGCTGCGTTCTTTGTGCGTTTTGCGCTTGACAGCGTTGCGCAGGGACGACATGGTGGTGGGCGGCGCGCCGGCGCAGGCGTGGAGGCGCGCTGGTGTGCCTGCGAGCCCCTAGACCGCGGCAGGAGCGCGGTGGCCGATCGCGGGGCGCCACTAATGGGGGCCGCGGAGAGGCCGGCGGTGGAGAGTGCAGCGCGACGGCTCGCCGTCGCGCCTCCCCTCCACTCTCTCGCGCTCGCCGCGCCGCTCCCCGCGGCACACGCCCCCCACTCGTGAACGAGCGCAAGCCACGGGAGCGAGAGGGCGCCGCACCCCCGCTTCGCCCCAATGCGGCTCTCGGCGAAGACGACGGCGGCCCACGCCGGGCCGCGCGCCCGCCCCGGCACGCGGCGCCCGGCGCCGAAGGTGACCCGGCCTTGCAATATGGCGGCCCTGCCGGGCGCCGGCGGCGGCTCTTGGCCAGGCAGCCTGGCGCCCGGCAGGCCGCCGCCCAACCTCCTCTCCTCCCTCGCCCTCACCGCCCCCTTCGCCTCCCTGCTCGGCGGCGGCGGCGGTGGCTCCGGCTGGTTTGGTGGCGGCGGCGGTGGGGGTGGTGGTGGCGGCGGCGGCGGCTCAACCCTGTCGCCCCTTGCCGACCTCGCCGAAGCGTCCGACGACGACGATGGCGATGACGGCCTGGAGGACGATATTGGCGACGATGGCGCCGACGACGGCGAGGAGGACGACGACGAGTCTGGCGACGACGATGGCGACGACGAAGCCCCGTCCTCGGGCCGCCGCGTCTCCGGCGTCCCCGCCGCCAAATTCTTTGTCGCCCGCGTCAAATCCACCGGCCTCCCCAAGGGCCTGGGCGTCCCTACGGAGGATGAGCTCTTCGCCGGCCTCACCTGCCAACCCGGTTTCGCCGCGTCGCGCTCGGACGTCGCGGCCGACCTGCGCCGCCTGCTCAAGACCGGCATGTTTGCCAACGTGGACGCGCGCGTGACGCAGGCGGAAGGGAGGGCGGACGGGGAGTCGGTGGTCGAATTTGTGCTGACCGAGAAAAATTGGCCCCCCCTGCGCTCGTTCCGTGTCGTGTCGACCACCTCCAAAACGGGCCCCGCCATCCCAGCGGCTGAATCCGCCCGCGTGCTTGACCTCGCGGCCGGCGAGACGGGCGTCAAACGTTTGGCCGCGATGCGGGAGGTCGTCGACGGGTGGTACGGCCGCCACGGCTATGCGCCGCACTGCCACATCGTCCGCTTCGACGGCCTCGCCACTGGCGACGTGACCGCGGTCGTCACCGAGCCGCGCGTGGAAAAGGTGCGGGTGACGGCGGTCGACGATGAAGGGAACCCTGTGCGCGCGCGCGTGCGGCCGCACGTCGTGCTGCGCGAACTCCCGTTCAAAAAGGGGGCCCCTTTCAACAACGGCGTCGACGCGCGCAAAGCGCTGCGCGACGTGTTTGCGCTGGGCCTCTTTGACAACGTGCAGGTGTGGCCCAAACCGATCGACGGGAGCGCGGAGAGGCTCGAAGTCGACGTCCTCGTCCGGGAACGCCCCGCGCGCACCGCCGACCTGGAGGCCGAGTGGCAAGTCGCGCCAGGGGAGGGCGGCAAGCCGGGCCTCGTCGGCCTTGCCCCCGGCGGTTCCCTGACCTATGAAGACCGTTCCGTGCGCGGCACCGGCGCGTCGGCGTCGGCGTCGCTCACGTCGGCCAACCTCCTCTCCCCCGCGGACGACCTCGGCTTCCGCGTTGACGGCCGCTGGCCGTACGTGCGGGGGCCGCGCGACCCGCACAAGGCGGCGGTGACGCTGACGGCCTTTAACGCTCGCCGGATGTCCCCTGTTTTCGCCCCCGTCCCCGGCGGCGACGACGTCCCCCCCGTCTTTGTCGACCGCACGGGCGTCAAGGTCGCCCTCACCGAACAATACTCGCGCCACTCGCACGCGTCGCTCGGCGTTGTCGCGGAACAAGTCTCCGCGCGCGACGAGGGCGGCGCGCTCGCGCCGCGCGGCACGCGCCAACTCCCCACTGGCATGCTCGCCGGCGGCGGCCCGCCCACCACGCTCACCGACAAGGGGGTGGACAGCGTGGTGTACTTGCAGGGCATGCTGGCCCGGGACGCGACGTGGGCGGTGGGCGGGCAGACGGTCGGCCCGCGTGACACGCTCACCGTCGACCAAGGGCTGGGGCTCGGGTCGGCCGCGCCGCTGTTCAACCGGGCGGTCGCGTCCGTGACGCGCCATTTCGCCCTGCCGTTTCTGCTGCCGGAAGCGGTCGCCCCGCGCCCTTCGCTGTCGGCCGCGCGGCCGCCGCCGACGCTCGTCCTGCACGCCAAGGCGGGCGCCGCCTTTGGCGACTTGCCCGCGTACGAAGCGTTTGTGCTGGGCGGGCCGCACTCGGTGCGCGGCGTGGGCGTGGGCGAGCTGGCCACCGCGCGCCGCTTCGCCGAGGCCGCGGTCGAACTGCGCGCACCCGTCGCGGGCGCCACCGCCTACGCCTTTGCAGAGGCCGCGTCCGACCTGGGCTCCTCCCACGAGGTCGCCGGCAACCCGACCGCGTTCTACCGGCGCCCGGGATCGGGCGCGAGCCTCGGGGCTGGGGTCAAGGCGGGCGCAGCGCGCGTCGAATACGCGACCGATGCCAACGTGGGGCGTGGCGCCATTTTTGTGCGGTACGGGGAGCGGTTTTGAGGGGGAGGGGTGTGGGCGGAGGGCGTGTGACGACGGTGGCGGAGGAGAAGCGACAGGGTCGCCACAACTCGCGAGCCGCAGTGTCGGGATGCGGGCCTGCGCGCCCCCGCCCGCGCCTCCTCTCCCCGCGCCAGCGCGCACGCCGCTCGGCAGCATTTCGCGGCGGTGCCTGCCGCTGGTGGGGCTGGTACTGCTGGCCGCGCCGGCGGCCGCTGCGGCCGACGCGGCGGGCGGCGGCGGCGTGTCGTTCCTCACCTCGTTCCTGCGCTCCCGCCGCCGCGCCGACGGTGGCCAGAGGCTTCTCGCGCCCGTGCGCATCTCGAGAAGGCGCTTGAGGGACGCGGCGGACGCCCTACTCGACGCGGTGGCGTCCCCCGCGGCGACTGCGTCGCGCGACGGCCTTCCTCCTCCCAAAGCCTACAAGCGCGTGCTGGCCACCGTGCGCGCCGCGTCCCTGGAATGCTTCACGCCCGATGCCCTGGACGGCGCGCTGGCCCTGCCGGGGTCGCTCTCGCCGCCGGGGCGCAACTGCGCGCTCGGCGCGGCCGCGCGCGACGTCGCGGCCGCGCTGCCTCCCAGGGACGCCCCTTTGGCCCGCGCCATGCTCGACACCGCTGACTCGGCGGTGCGCGCTTTCAATCTTCTGGACGACGTGCTGGACAGGGCTGTCGAAGGCGACCGCCGCGCGGCGGCGACCGCCCCCGAGGCGATGGAGCGGGCGCTGGATGTCGTCGCCTCCCTGGAGACACTGATCGCGGCGGGCGTGGCGGACGAGTTTGAGCCGCAGCTGATGGTGCAGGGGCAGTGACGCAAGAGGGAAGAGAGAGTCGGCGGCGGGTAAGGGCTTGCAAGGAAATTTGGGCACGCTCCCTCCCTCCCTCCTCCATTATCTTCACGGAATGCGCACGCCGTGCACCGAGGGCGCTGCAGCCCGGCGCGCGGCCGCGGCTTCCGCGCCCTTGAACAGCGCGCGCGTCTCGGCCTTCGCCTCGCGCGCCGCGCGCTTGGCGCCGCGCACCGCCGCCTTGCGCGCGGTGCGCTCCTCGGCCGTCTCCCCAGGGCGGCGTGCAGGCTGGGGCGGGGTGCGAGGAGGGGGGTGCAGGGGCGCCGCGGCCGCCGCCGGCTCGAGCGGGAGCCCCGTTTTGCGCGACAGCCGCACGCGCGCCGGCGGCGCCTCGCCGTCGGCGCCCACCCGCCGCGGCCGCCGCGGGGGCGCGCCTAGCACGGAGGGGCGGTGGGAGGCGCCGGTGGCCAGGGAGAGGACGGTCTCGCAGTCCCAGCCGCGGTCGCCGTCGTCCGAGTCGGCCCGCCGCCGCGCCAGGGGCGCCACCTCGTCCTCCTCCCCGCTCTCCTCGCTAGCCGTGCTCGCCTCCGCGTCCAGCTCGGCCCGCGCGCGCGCCATGGCGGCGTGCGCGGTCCGCAGCGCGCCGACGGCTTCTTTGTCGCCCGCCGCGGCGAGCGTCGACGCCGCCGCGTAGCACTGCCCGCCCTCGTGCGCGTGCTCCCGCGTCGCGTTGCGCGCCAGGAATTCATCGAAAATGGCGTCGAATTCCGCGGGGTCCCGGCCCGGGCGGGACGGGTCGGCGAGCGTCCCCGCGTCGGCCGCGTCGTCGAGCTCGCCGATCTCGTCCGAGTCGTACTGCAGCGCGAGCGCTTCAAACGCTTCGTCCACGTCAGCCAGTCCCCGCGAGCGGTCGAGCCGCTCTGGGCGCCAGTAGGTGGACGCGATCGAGCCCGCGCGGCGCGAGGGCGGAGGGCGGGCGGCGTCGGAGCCGTCGTCCGACCACGGCTCGGGCTCGGACTCGCTCGCCGCGGCCTCGCCCTCCCCTTGTTCCCCGGCCGCCGCCGCGGCCGCCTCGAGCACAAAGTCGTCGTCCAGGCCGCTGTCGTCGTCGGAGGCGGCGGCGGCGGCGACGGCTTCGAGCTCGGCGAGCGCGGCCGCCGCCTGCCGCCGCGCGGCCACCCCGCGCCGCGAAAACGCAGTCACCCCCCCTGCCGCCCCCTCCGCCGCGGCTTCGTCGGGCGCGGGCTCGTGCAGGGTGAGGCGGGTGGCGTCGTCGAGGCGGATGTCGGGGGCGGGGAGGGTGGTGGCCGGGGCGGCGACGAAAACGGCGGGGCCCGTCGCGGCTTCCGCTCCGCCCTCCAACGTGGCCGACCCTCCCGCTCCCGGCGCCCTCAAGTGCGCGGCATAGTCGTAGCCGTCGTCAGGGAAGCCGAGCGCGACCAGCTCCGCCCTCCTCTCGGCCGGCAGCCCCCCCACCGGCCCTGCCTCGGCCGCCAGCCACGCGAGCGGCCCTCTTGGCACCGGCCCGCCCGCGGCCGCCACGGCGGCCGCGTCAGGCACGCCCACGCGCACGCCGGCGGCGGCGTCGACCAGGACTCGGGCGGGGCTGGCGGCATGCGCCGCCGCCGCCGGCGCTCCGCCGGCGACGCCGTCCTCGGCCGCGCGGTAGACCAGATTGTAGGTTTGTGCATTCTTTTTGTCGATAAAGGGGCGCGTGCGCGACCCCTTGCCCATGGTGGCGGGCGGAGGGGGGCGCGAATAGTGGCACCGGTGTCGGGCCTGGCCACACTCGCACTCGCATCGGCTGCAGTCGCCACTCTCCCCGGGCGCTCGCGCCCTCTGTCGCATCGCATGCTGCGCCAGCGAGCGGCGGCTGCCGCCGCGCGAGTCGTCCGGGCGCATGTGCGCTGGCCGCGGCCGCGCGGCTTCCACCCGGAGCTCGGGGCGGCCTCCGAGTCGTCAGCACAGGTAGTAGAGAGAGCGTGGTGGCGGCGCGGGACGGGGAGGTGACCGCCGGGCGGCGCCCGGGGGCGCCATCGCCACGTCGTGCCGCGCCTTCCCTCCCACGCCCGCGTTGACCTCCTCCCCCTTGCTCCTCACCGGCAGGTCGCACACCTGCGCTCCCTGAACGAGGCCGGCAACCCGGATGCCGTCATCCAACTGTACGAGTCTGGGCGTGCGGGCGCGGCGGCGGCGTCGCTCGGGGAGTACGTCAAAGCGCTCGTCCGCACCGACCGGCTGGACGCGGGGGCGCTGGCGGCGTCGATCGGGGGGCGTGGGATCGTTGGAGGGGCCGGGAACGCGGTCCGCGCCCCGGCGCCGCTCCCGCCACCCCCCTACTGGGGCGCGTCGGCCGCGCAACCCCCTCCTCCGATGGTGGGCTCGTCCTTCTTTGGCGGCGCCGGCGCGGCGGCCGCGTCCGCCGCCCCTTTGGGCTCCGCCGCCAACCCACTCGTGACCGCCGCCGCGGAACCCACCGCCCGCGCCCAACTCTGGCGCACCCTGCGCACCCTCGGCCTCGCCTTTGTCCTCGTCTCCGGCGCCGGCGCCCTCATGGACGAGCGCGGCCCCCTCGGCCGCGGCGTGCTCAACGCGCCCGACCTGCGCCCGACGACTGGGTCGCCCGTCCGCTTTGACGACATCAAGGGCGTGGACGAGGCCAAGGGTGAGCTGGAGGAGGTGGTCGCGTACCTCAAGGACCCGGCGCGTTTCACGGCGCTCGGCGGCAAACTGCCGCGCGGGCTTCTCCTGGTCGGCCCGCCGGGCACGGGCAAAACCATGCTCGCCAAAGCGGTCGCCGGCGAGGCGGGCGTCCCCTTTTTCTACGCGTCCGGGTCGGAATTTGAGGAGATGTTTGTCGGCGTCGGCGCGCGCCGCGTGCGCGACCTCTTTGCCGCGGCCAAGAAAGCAGCCCCCTGCATCGTCTTCATCGACGAGATCGACGCTATCGGCGGCGCGCGCAACCCCAAGGACCAGCAGTACATGAAAATGACGCTCAACCAGCTGCTCGTGGAGCTCGACGGATTTAAACCCGCGACGGGCGTGATCGTCGTCGCGGCGACCAACTTTCCCGCATCCCTGGACAAGGCGCTCATCCGGCCGGGCCGGTTTGACCGGCACGTGATCGTCCCCAACCCGGACGTCAAGGGGCGGGAAGCGATTCTGGAGGCCAAATTCCGGGAGGTGCCGCGGGCAAAGGACGTCGACCTCGCCGTGACCGCGCGCGGCACGCCCGGCTTCTCCGGGGCCGACCTGGCCAACCTGGTCAATCTCGCGGCCCTGGACGCGGCGCGGGCGGGCGGCAAAACGGTGTCGATGGCCAATTTGGAGGCCGCGCGCGACCGCATCATCATGGGCGCGGAGCGCAAATCGGCCGCCCTCTCCACCGCCAACCGCCGCTTGACCGCCTACCACGAGGGAGGGCACGCCCTCGTCGCGCTGCACACCGACGGCGCGCACCCGCTGCACAAGGCGACGATCGTGCCGCGCGGGCTTTCTTTGGGCTCGGTGACTCAGCTCCCCGAAACCGACGACGAGACATCCGTCTCCCGGCGCCAGCTCCTCGCCAAGTTGGACGTTTGCATGGGCGGGCGGGTGGCCGAGGAGCTCATTTTCGGGGAAGGGGAAGTGACGACGGGAGCGTCGTCCGACCTCGAACAGGCCACCCGCCTCGCGCGCGCCATGGTGACCAAGTTCGGCATGTCGCCCATTCTCGGTGCCGTCTCCATCCCGTACGATGATGGCGGCGCGATGGTGTCGCCGGAGACGCGCGCCGCGGTCGAGGCCGAGACGCGCGCGCTGCTCGCGTCGGCGTACGCGCGCGCGCGCCTCCTGCTCACCGCGCACGAGGCCGACCTGCACCGGCTGGCGCGGGAGCTGCTGGACAAGGAGACGTTGACGGGAGCCCAAATTCGGGAGCTGGTTGGGGGGGGGGTGGGGGGGAGGAAGAAGGCGGCCGGGTGACCTCTGTAGGGGAATGGAGCGGGCGGCGACTCGCGCGAAAGCATGTGTCTTCACACAGGGCCCGAAAACACGGGGTCGCGGGGCCGCGAGCGCACGCCAGCCCTCGCCCCGCCACCCCGCTCCTCTTCCCCCCCTCTTCCCCCCTCTCCCTTCACACCGGCCCGTCGGTCGCCATGCGGGAAATATAGCGGTCGTAGTACTCGGCCGCCTTTTCAAACGCGCCCAGCTCGGTGTAGAGGTCGGCAATGGTGCCAAACGCGTCGGCGTCGCCGACGTGGTCGCGCGTAGCGCGCGAGAGGGCCAGGACGCGCTCCAGGTGCTTGATCGCGGACCGCCGGTCGCCGTTGAGGCGGGACGCGGCGGCCAGACCGCGCACGGCGCGCTTCTCGTGGATGGTGTCGCCGATGGCCTCCGCGAGCATCAACGCCTTCTCAAAGCGGACGAGCGCGGGCGGGCCCTCGCCCGCCTTGAGCAGGCGCTTGCCCTCGCGCAGGGCGGCGACGCACGCGCGCAGCTCGGGGCCGGCGTCGTCCTCGTCCAGGGTGGTGGACGCGGCGGGCGCGGGGGGCGGGGGCGGCGCGAGCGCGGCCGGGGCCGGCGCGACCGCGGTCGCCGTCGCCCCACCACCGCCCCCGCCCCCGCCCAACGGTTGGGGCGCGTAGTTGAGCCCGGGCGCGTACACAGTCCCCGCGCGCGCCTGCTGGCGCAGCGACATGTTGATTTTGCGGAGCTGGTTGTTCAGGGCTTCCACCTCGTCCTTACGCGCGCGCGCGGAGAAGCCGCCGACCGCCGCCCCGATGAGGCCGACCGCGGTCGTGATGCCGACGACGTCGACGCCGAACGGGGTCGCGCAGAGTTGGCCGGTGCGCCCGGGGAAGGCTTCGTCGGCGAGCAGCTCCGCGCGCGCGCGGTCGAGCTCCTTGACCACTTCCGCCTCTTTCTGCAGGCGCAACCGGTACAGGCGCTCCTCCTCCTCAGCGAGGAGGCCGCGGGCGCCCGTTTTGGTGAGAAAGGGTTGGGCCAGGGCGCGCAGCGAGCGAGGAGGGGGGGGGGGGGGGGGCGCGACGGCCGCGGCCACCCCCCCCCCCACGGCGGCAACGGCGGGCGCAAGCGGTGTGACGATGGCGAAAAACCCACCGACGCCGGCGCCGAGCAGGGCGCGGCGGCCGGCGTCTGGCGCGGCGGCGGCGGGTGGCGCAGGCACAGGGCGCGGCGCCGGGCGGCCGGCAGCCGGCGGCGGCCGGTGCGCCGGCGCGGTGCGCCGCATGGGGGGGGTGGGCGGCTGGGCGAGGGCCGGGGAGGGCGGGGATGGGGGTCTAGGCGTGTGTGCACCAGTGCGCGTGTCCGGCCGACTACGAACACTCTCTCTGGCGCCATGGCCTCCTCGTCGGCCGCCAAGGCTATCGCGTCGGCTCTGGACCGCCTGCGTGCATCCCAAGCAAACGCGGCGCCTTACGAGGGGCAGCAGGTGGTGAAAACTGTTGCGGCCCGCCTGCGGTCCAAGGGGTCCAAGGCCGAAGCGGCCGACCTCGTCGCGGATGGCGCCGTGATTCAGCTCGCCGCGGGCGAGGTGAGAAGAGAGAGAGGAGGAGGGAAGAGGGTGGCGGGCGCGTCGGCGCATCGCCCGCCGCCCACGATCACCGCCCTTCCTCCCCTCCTCGTAGACGACGTGCGGGAGTGAGCTCGCTCAAGCCCTGCTGGAAACGTACGCGGCCGACGGCGTGCGAGCGGACGAAGCAGCGCCGGCCAACGGCGACCCCCCTCCTTCCCTGGCCCGCCTGCTGCGCCTGCTGGATGCGTACGCGGGCGCGTCGTCGTCGCCAACAAACGGCGAGGCCGCGGCCAGGTTCGCGGCGGCGGCCGTCAAGTGGGCGCGCGGCGCGGGGGCGGGTGCCGAGACGCTCGCCCGCCTGCACCTCGCGTGCGCCGCCTCCCTGGGAGCGGCCGCGGGAGGGGGTGCGGCCGGCCTGGCGGCATCCTCCCCGCACTGGGCGCGTGCGCGCGCGCCGCAGCCTTTCGCCGCCGCGCTCGCGGGCGCCGGCGCGCCCGCCGCCGAGCGCGGCGCGTTTGCCGCGCGGGCGGCGCTCCAAATTATGGCGGCGGCCGAGCCGGGTGGGGCGGTGGACGCGGCGGGCGACGCGAAAGCGCTGCTCGACGCGGCCGAGACGCCGGCCGGCGACGTCTACACCTCGTTCGCCTCGCTATTTGCCCAGGCCCTCGCCAAAGGGTCGCCCGCCCTCGCCGCCACCCTGGCGCGCGAGTACGGGCCCGCGCTCGAGCGCACAGACGACTTGCCGGCGCTCGCCGAGCGCGCGTGCGGGGCGGCCTTTGTGGCGGCCGGCGGCGGCCCGCCGGGCTTGGGCGAGTTGCTGCGCGCTATGGGCGGTGGCGGCTGATGTGGGCACGCGTTGGCGAGGCAGTCGCGCACCGCACGGGGCGTCTCAAAGGATCGTGTTGGTCCCGCAAGCAGACGCCGACGCCCCGGACGCCGCCGCACGCCCCTCACACCACCCGAGCCGCGGCCGCCCGGGGCACCCGCCTGCAAAGCAAGGGACCGCCCCGTCGCCACCGCCGCGCCGCCGCCTCGCCGTCGCCGCCCCGCCGCCGCGCTGAGGCGCGCGCTAGCCGACATGGACGGCGCGTGGCACGACCGCTTTGCCGCCATCTCGCTGGGGCCCGACCCGTGGGCACCCGTGAGCGCCTCCCAGGCGTCATCGGCGCTAGGCGGCGACGGCACCGGGTGGGCGGCCGCGCCGTGGGGCGCGGCGCCGCGTGCCGCCGCCGCCGGCGGGCCGCGCGGCGCGCCCCGCTACGGCCCGCCGCTCGGGCCGCCCTCGCCGTGGCATCCTGGAATGTCGACACACGTGGTGGGAGGCCAACCACCGCCGTCGGCGGACGACTTGGCGGCCGCCACGGCCGCTGCGCCGCCGGGCCCCCTCCCGCCCCGCCTGCTGGCCGCCGCCGCCTGCCTGGATTCTCGAGGCCTGGCGGCCCTCATCAAGGAACTGGCGCGCGCGGGGTCGCCCGCGCGCGCTGCCGAAGTTTTCGACGCCCTCCGCGCCGCTGCGCGCGGCCCCCGCGCGCCCGGCGCCGCGACCGCCCCCCGCCCCCGCCCGCCCGATGTCTACGTGTATACAGCGGCTATTTCTGCTTGCCTGCCGTCCCGCGACGTCAACCGCGCACTGGAGCTCGCCGCTGCGATGCGCGGCGACGGCGTCGCGGCCAACGTGCACACGTACACGGCGCTGATGAACGTGTGGTGAGTATAGAGTGAAAGGGGAGGGGGTTTCGGACACTTTTTAGCGCTGCATTGACCCAACGCAACGCCCCTCCTTTCCCCTTCTCCAGCATCAAAGCCGGCCGCCTCCCCCTCGCCCTCGGCGCCTACGCCGCCATGCGCGCCGACGGGTGCCCCCCCAACGTGGTCACCTTCAACACGCTCATCGACGCCCTGGGCAAAACGGGCGACGCCGACGGCGCGGCCGCGGTGCTCGACGAAATGGCGGCCGCGCGCGTCGCGCCCGTGCTGCGCACGCACAACACGCTGATGCTGGCGCTCAACGCGTGCGGGCGGCACGGGGACGCGGTGGCGGCGTACCGGAGGCTGCTCGCGGGGGGGCACGCCCCCAACGCCACCACGTTCAACGCCCTGATCACCGCCCACGGCCGCTCCGGCCGCCTGGACCGCGCCCTGGACGCGCACCGCGAAATGGTGTGGCGCGGCTGCGAGCGGTCGGTCATCACGTTTTCCGCGTTAATCTCCGCGTGCGAGCGCGCGGGGCGCTGGGAGCTCGCGCTCGACCTCTTCCGCGAAATGGCGGCCGCCCGCGTCGCGCCCAACACGGTCACCTTCAATTCTCTGATCACGGCCTGTGCGGCCGGTGGCGCGTGGCAGGCGGCGGAGGGTGCCGGGGCCGCCATGGCGCGCGCGGGGTGCGCGCCCGACGTGGTCACCTTCACCGCCCTCATCTCCGCCGCCGCCCGGGGCGGCCAATGGCGCCGCGCGCTCGCCGCGCACGATGCCATGCGGGACGCGGGCGTGGCTGCGGACGGCATCGCGTACAACGCGCTGCTCGACGGCCTGTGGGCGACGGGCGTCGTGCCGGCCGCGCGCGCGGCGGCGGCCCTTTTTGCGCGCGCCCGTTCCGCGGGCGTGCTGCCGGCGTCGGGGCCGGCCGCGTGCCGGCCGCCGCCGGGGACGCCGAGGCGCGCGGGGAGAGGGGTCGCGGCGGTGGCGCCGCCGCCGTCGCCGCCCGGCGCGCCGCCGCCGGCCGAACTCTGCCTCGCGGGCGCGACCGCAGGCGCGGCCATGCTGGCCCTGCACGCCTGGCTCTTGGACCTGCGCGACGCCGCGGCCGCCGGGGCGCTGCCTGCGGCGCTCACAGTCGCGTGCGACTCGCGCGGCCGCGAGCGCGACCACCGCGCCGCCGACCGCGACGGCGACGACCGCGCCCACCCGAGAGCGGGGTCGACTGGTGGCGCATCCGCCACGGTGCGGGAAGCGGTGACGACCATGTTTGCCGTGTGGGGCGCGCCGTTTGCGCCGGCGGCCACGCAGCGCGCAGCGGCGCCCGTGGCGGCGCCGCCGGCCGACGCCGGCCGCCTCGAGGCGTCCGGCCCCGCGGCCGCCGCCTGGCTCCTGTCGCCCGCGTTCGAGGAGCGGCTGCCGGAATGGTTTCCGTGCGCGGAACCGCCGCCGGCCGAGGCGGCGGCCGCAGACCCTGCGGCGTCGCCGCCGTCGCCCGGCACGCCGCGCACGCCCCACCCTCGCCCCCTCCCCCCCATGGTCACCGACGCCGACCTGGAGGCGGAGGCCGAGGTCGAAGCGCGGTGCGAGCACGCGTTTGCGGGGGTGGCGGCCTTTGAAGGCGCGCACCGGCTGAGCGCGGCCGCGGTCGGCGCCCCACACATCGCCCTGCGCCCGCGCCTGGTGGAGGCAGCGCTGGATGCGGCGGCGACTCTTTCGCTGCGCGACGAAGTGGCCCACGACGCCGTGCTCCTCGCCGACCGCGCCGCCGCCGCAGGCGTCGCGGCGGCCGACGTCGGCGGCGCGCCCGGCCTCGCCGCCGGCTGCCTCGCCCTCGCCGCCGCCGCCGGCGCCGACGCACCACCGAGCGACGCCGACCTGGACGCCGCGACGGGCGCGGCGCCGGGGTCGGCGGCGGCTGCGGCGTGGGCGACGCGCGCCGCGCTCGCGGGCGACACCGCCTCCATCTCTGCGCACCGCGTCCTGCACCTCTACCTGGAGAGGATCGGGGTCACGTGGCTCGATGAGCGGGGCGTCGGGTGGCTCGCGGGCGGGTCGTTGGCCGTGCTGCGGTCTGCGCTCGCCGACGCGCGCTCGCTCGACGTGCGGGCGTCCCACCTGGCCGCCGCCGCGCTGATTGCGGATCGCCGTGCGCGGGGCGTGCTGCCGGCGTGGCCGAGCATGCTCGCCAAGATGGCCGGGGCGCCCGACAAGGGCGCGGCCGACCTGGTCGCGGCACTGCGCTGGGGCGCGGCCGCCGCCAGCCCCGACTCCCCCACCGCCAAGCCCACCGTGCCCACTGGCCCTCCCAGCACGCCGCCGCGGCCGGCGACCGCGCCGCGGTCGACGCCGCCGACGCCGCCGACGCCGCCGTGAGAAGAGGGAAAGAGAGAGAGGGGGCGGCGCGGCACGCCCCCCCACACACACAACGCCCACAAATCCACACACCCCTGGAGCGCCGCCAACGGCCCTCGGCTCGCGCCGGGACCGAGGGCGGCGCTGCGCTACCCACGACCCACCGACCCACCGACCCTTATCCCCCCCCTCGCACACTCCGCCGCCCGCGCCTGCGGCGACGACCGGCCCCCAGCTCCCCACACACAACGCACCACACGTGCTCGGGCGCGGTCGCCGCCACGCGCGCGGCGCGGCGGCCGCGACCACCCCAAAACCCCACGCCGCCGCTTTGCCCTTTGTTGACCGCGTTTTTTGTTGCCCGTCTTCATTGCATGTCGCGCGCGCGCCGCACGCGTTGCCGTGTGACTTTTTGAATTCGCAGTTGCCAAGAGAGTCTGGGGGCGCCGGCTGACGGTGCCACCACACTCTCTTCCTCCCGCCGCGCCCTCGCGCGCCGCCGCGCCGCCCCCGCGCCGCCGCCCTCGCGCTTGCCGCTTGCATGTCGGCCGCGCGGGCCATTGCCACGCCGTCGCGCGGCGTCGCCGCGCCGCCGCGGCGCGCGGCGCCGCCGCCCGGGCGGCGCCTGCCCAGCGGGCTCACGGGCGCCGAGGGTCCCGGCACGGGTGCGTGGCGAGAGACGTGGGCGGCGGGCGACGTGGGTCGGATGGGGCGCGCGCGTCTCGCCTCGGGGTTTGGCCGCCTGCGCGCGCATCGCCCGCCCGCGCGTCGCGCGTGCCACCTCGTCATCCATGACACACGTGAGCGCTCGTGAATGCCGGCGGGCGGGGGCGGAAGCGGTGGCGGAAGCGGTGGCGTCCGGCGCCAACGCGGGCGTGCGCCACCTCACCCCTTCTCGCCTCTTTTTTTAGGCCGGCGCCACCCGCCGCCCGCCAACGAGCCTCCCTCGACGAGACCCGCGGCCGTCCAACTGGGATTCCCCCTCAAAACGGCGGCCCAGTGCGAGCAAGCGTTCGCCACGCTCGCGTCGTCGCTGCCCGCCGGCGCTTCGACGGCCGCCCCGCCCCCCTCCGCCCTCGCCGCCGGCCCGACCACCGGCCGCCGCGTGCGCCCCCCCCTCGCCGAGCCCCGCCCCGACGTGCCGCCGCCGCGCGTGCCGGCGGCGGGCGAGGAGGGGGCGGCGCTGCGGCGCGAGGTCGCGAGTCGTCGGTAGCGGGGGGGCGGCGAGACGGCCAACGGCAGACGCCCTGTAACACCACCACGCACGCCCCACGCTCTCGCTCGCTCGCGCTCACCTCTCTCACTGGCCGCCCGCCAAGGTCAGTCCGTCCAAGAATGCCCCGGCCGCCGCCGCCAGGTCGGGCGACGCGGGCGCCGCGTCGGCCGCCGCGTCGGCCGCGGCCTGGTCGGCCGCGAGGCGCGCCAGCTCGCGCAGCGCGTCGGCCGCGTGCACTGGAGGGGTTTCGGCTAGCGCTTGCCTCAACAAAGCCCCGCCGCGGGCCAAGGGGGGCGAGGCGGCGACGGCGGCGATGATGACGTCGGCCGCGTCGGCGTGGGCATAGGCGTCCAGCACGGCCCCCCCCGCCAACCCGAGCGCATCCGCCGCCAGCTCGCACCGCGCCCGCACGCCGTCGATCGAGGCCGCCCGGGCGAGCGAGGGCGGCGGCGGCGTCGCGCGCGCGACGCGGCCGCCGGGGCCTGCAAGCGCGGCGGTCGGCGCCAGGGCGCGCATCGCGCCCCGCTCGCCCACCAATGCCACCGACACCCTGAGCCAGCGCTGGCGCCCGGTCCAGGCCGCGTCGCCGGTGTCGGGGTCGAGGCGGGCGCCGTCGTCGGGAACGTCGGGTTCGAACAAGAGGCCCTCGACGCCGCCCGCGGGCAGGGCCAACGCCCCGCCGTCGCCGTCGGGCGCGGTGGTGGCGCGGTCCACAATCGCCGCCGCCAGCTCCCTGAGCGCGGGCGCGTCGGCGACGCGCGCGGGCCGCGCGCCCGCGCCGCCCCCGGCGCCGAGCCGCGCGAGCAGCGCGGCGGGCGCGCCGACGGCGGCGCGCGCGCGCGCCAGCACGTCGGCCGCGCCGGACTCGGAGGCCGCGGCGGCGGCGAGGTCGGCCGCGTCGGCCGCCCAGCGGGGGGGGGTCGAGACGGAATGCACCTCCAAGCCCGCCAGAGCGGCGGCCACCGCTCCCGCGTCGGCCGCAGCGGCAGCAACGGCGGCTGTCGGCCCGGCAACCAGCGCGCCGGCGGCGCGCAGGGCGGCCTGCAGTGGGCCGGCGGCATCGGGGTCGCCGGGCGGCAGCGAGAGCAAGACAACCGCGTGCGCGGCGGCGGCCTCGGCGGCAAATGCGGCGACGTCCAGCCGGCGCGGAGCGGGCGCGAGCAAAGGCCCGGGCGCCGCCGCGGCCGCCGCCGCGCGGTCGGCCGACGTCACGCCCCAAGCGCCGCCCGCGGCGGCCACACCCGCGCCGTCGAGCTGATCCAGCACAGCCGCGCGCGTCGCAACAGCTGCCGCCTGCACCGGCGTGCGCGCGCGGGGCACGGTCGACGCGGCGCCCGCGTCGGCGTCGGCCGCGGCCGCCGCGTCGGCCACGGTGGTGCGGAGTAGGACGGACGGCGTCGCGCCCCACACACAGCGAGCGGAGACTGGCTCGTCCGTGGGCGGCGGCGCCAGGGCATCGCGCAGCGCAAGGCCGGGCGTGAGCGACGCTTCGGGGACGCCAGCCTCGAGGAGCAACGCCCTGCGAGCCAGCGCCGCCGCCGCCCTCTCCCCTTCGCGCGCCCCACCGCCTCGGGGCGCCAGCACAAACGCCTCCACCGCGACGTCGGCCGCGCCCGCGAGCGCGAGCGCGGCGTGGCGCCCACCCGCGAGCGCGGCGTCGGCGCCAGGGCCGTCGCCGCCGGCCAGGATCCAGACGCGCAGAGGTGGGGAGGAGGTGGGGGATGTGCGGGAAGGCAAAAGAGGCGGCAACGGAGCCGCGTCGCCGCGCGGCAAATCGACCTCTGGCGGCCACGCCTCGGACGTCAACCCCTCGGGCGACACCGCGCGCACCGCCCGGTTCCAGATGGCGTCGCCGTCGCCGTCGGCGCCGGCGGCGACATGGCGCCGGGAGGCGGCGGTCGCCTCGCCGGCGGCGGCGTGCGCGGCAGCGACGCGCGCGTCGAGCTCGGTCTCGGCGGAGCCGCCCGCCGCCTCAAACTCGGCCTTGGCCCTGGCCCAGGCCGCCCAATCGCCGTCGGACCCGGCGATGGGCTCGGGGTCGGCGGTCGCGAACGCGGCAAACGCCGCCCACGCGGTGGCCGACGCCTCGGCCGCGCCCTCCTCGTCCTCGACGACCGCCTCGCTCGGCTCGTCGTCGGGCGCCTCCAGGTCGCGAGCGACTGCGGATGCCGCGTGGTCGGGCGGGGGTGGCGGCGGGAGCGAGGGGAGCCCCGCGCGCGCGCGCGCGAGAGAGAGCACGTGCCGCGCGAGCCCCGCGTGCGTCACCCCCGCGTCGGCCGCGCACAGGGCCGCCGTCCCCGCCTCGCCCCAGTCGAGCGCGGCGTCGACGCCGGCAATCATGATGGCGTGGCCGCCGCCCTCGGTGAGGGGCGCGGGCGGGGCGGGGGACGCGGCCGCGCGGTCGGCGGCGAGCGCGGCCGCGGTGCGCGCGCGCACCGCGGCCTCGAGCCCCGGGCCCTCCTCCGGCATCGGCACCGCCACGTCGGGCGCGTCCGGGTGCCTCGCGACAAACGCGTCGGCGCCGAGGTCAATGTCAAAGGCGGGCGCCGGCGCGGGCGGCGGCGGCGCGCCGGTCGGCACGGCCCACCCGTCGACGACGGCCGCGTCGCGCGCGCCGGTCGCTTCAAAGGCCGATGCCGCCGCCGCCCGGATAGCGGTGAGCGTGTCCAGGGGCAGGCGGGCGGGGAGGTGCAGGCGGTGGGGGGGGGGGGCGGGGCCGGCGGCGGCGAGCGCGTCGGCGCGCGCGGCGGCGCCCCCCGCGGCGGCCGCCGCGGGGCCTCGCCCCGCCGCCCGCGCCGCCCGCGCCGCGGCTTCCCCCGCAGCGTCAGCCAGCAGCGACCCGGCGTCGCACCGGTCGAGCTCCACCGGAGAGAGGCAGACGGGGCCGGCGTCGGTCCCGAGGACGAGCACGCGCCACGGAACGGCCGCCGCGAGAAAGGGTTCGACCACGACCGCCCCGCCCCCCGCCGCCGCCGAGAGCGCGACCGCGGCGTCGGCGGCGGCGCCGGCGCCGCGCGCGACGACGGGGCGGGCGAGCGCGGAGCGGGAGGCGGGCTTGAGGGTGAGCGGGAGGCGGCCGCCGCCGGGCGGGAGGGCAGACGGGTCGGCCAGCAACGAACCCAGCAACGCCTCAACGGCAGCCGCCGCGTCCGCCCGGGGTGTGCCGGCCTCAAGCAGGGTCGTGGGCAGCGTGCGCAGGCCGGCGGCGGCGAGGACGGCCGCGGCGGCGGGGCGGTCGTCGCAGAGCACGGCGGCGGCCGGGGTGGGGCCGACGAAAGGGACGCCCGCGTCTTCTAGGGCCTGCAGCAACTCGGCACCACCGCGGGGCGCACCGGTGAGCACGGGGAACGCGACGGCGTCTGGGTCGGCAGCGAGCGCGGCGAGCACAGCGCCGAGCGCCGCGCGCGGCGCGCCGCCGCCGCGAGCCGCACGCCCGCGCACCGCCACGTCGACGTCACCCGCGTCATTGGAACAGAGCATGTCCTCGGGGGCGGCAGGGGCGGCGGTGGCGGAAGCGGCATCGATGAGCCAGGCGGTCGCAGTCAGGCCGTCGACAACGGCAGGGGGCGCGGCCGCCGCAGCCGCGCCGCCCTCGATCACGCCACTTTCATCGTCGCCCGCTGACGCGGTGGCGGCCGCGGGCGGCCCTTCCTCCGCCGGCGGCGGCGCCCCTTCGTCCGCGGGCGCGGGCACCTGCTCCAGCAGCGTGCACACGCCGTCGAGCGCGGCCGGCGCGCCGCCCGCGGGCCAGGGCGCGACCACCGCGACCGCGACGCGGGGCAGGGGCGGGCGGGCGGGGAGGGGTGGGGCCGCGTCGGCCACCTCGCCCTCGGCCTCGCCGCCCGCGGCCGCCGCGTCCTCTTCCCGGAGCACCGCCTCGAGCCGCGCCCGCCGGTCGCCCTCGCGGCCGCCGGTGTCCAGACCACGCACCGAGAGCTCGACCGTGACCGCGACGGGGGCGAGGCGGCCGGCCTCGACCGCAGCGCCGTCTGCGCCGAGCAGCGCCTCGCCGGCGGCCAGCCGCGGCGCCGCGCTCACGCGCCGCGCCCCGCCCGCCGCCGCCGCCGGCACCCCGGTCGCGCCCCGGTCGCCGTCGGCCGCGCGCGCGGCGAGTAGGCGGGCCACGAGGTCCGCTTTGGAGCCGCCCACTTTGTCGCCGCGCGCGCGCAGCTCAGCGCGCAGCTCGGCCATCGTCCACTCGGTGAGCGGGGCCAGGGCGGGCGGGGTCGTGGGGAGGGGGGCGGCGGGAGGCGGAGGTGCTGGAGGCGGCAGCGGTGGCAGCGGCGGCGGCGCGGCCGCCGCCTCGGCCCCTCCTCCCTCCTCCTGCCCCTCTTCCAGCACCGCCAGCATGGCCCCCTTGGTCGCCTTGGTCGGCGGCGCCAGCCCGCGCGCGTCCAGCACGGCGCGCAGCTGGCGCACGGTGAGCGAGCGCAGCGGCGCGTCGGGCGGCGGCGGCGGCAGCGAGACGGCCGCCCCGACCGCGCGCGCCGGCCGCGGCGTCCCTTCCTCCGCTGCCGCCACCGCGGCGGCGGCCGCGGACGACCCGGGCGCGACGTACGTGCCCAGTAGGACGGAGCGCAGGCGGGAGAGGGCGTCCGCCTTGGACTTGGGCGCGGGCGCGCCGAACGCGCGCAGCGCGCGGCGCAGCTCGGTCGCAGACAGCGCGTTGCACACGGCTTCCGTCGGGATGTCGTCCAGGGAGGCCAGGCCGCCGTCGAGGGCGGTGGCGAGGCGGGCGGCGAGGTCGGGTTGGGAGCCTAGAGGGGGGGGGGGGGAGGAGGGGTGAGAACGAGGCACGCGCCACGGCCCCCCTTGTTCGCGCATTGGCCCCCATCGCCCCTCCACAGCCTTCACTATCCACCTTCTCCGTCCAAGTTGCGCCATAGGAGCTCGGCGCGCAGGCGCCACTCGGGGAGCGACGCCGCGCGGTCGGCGTCGTCGGGCGCGGAGCGTGGGACGGGTGGAGCGCGTGACCGGCTGCCGATGGATGAAAGTATGTCATGTGGGCGAGCGTCGGGCGCGGGCGAGGGCGTGGGCGAGAGCGCAGGCGCCGCGGCGGCGGCGCCGACGGCCGCCGCCAATGGTGGCACGCACGGCGCCCTCCAGCCGCCGCCAGACCCCCCTCCACCCCATCCATCGCCTCACACCACCCTCGTTCGCACCTGGGCACGCGCGGCGGCCGGGCCGGCGCCGCGCGCGGCGCGGCCGGCGCGCAGGGGCGGCCGCCCGCCGTCGGCGCCCTCATTGGAGAAGGGCGCCGGTGGAGGAGGCCTCTATGCGCGACGGGGCGGCGGGCAATGGCCTGGCAGGCTTCGGGCAGTGACCCCAACAACGGGTTGCCGTTGCCGCACACCACCGCGCCGTCCCTGGGCCCGCGCCGCCCGCGCGACCGCGCCCAGCCGTTGCGTGGGACGCCCGCCGCCCGTCCACAGGCGTGCGGAAGCGGCGGCTGCGCCCCATCGCGGCCCACGCATCTCGCGCCCTCGCGCCCCGGCACCTCCCCCGCCCGCCCCTCCGACCGCCCTCATGTTGGCGGACGACAATCTCGGCGCCACTGGCGCGCACGCCATGGACGACGACGCGCTGCTGGGCCTCGAATTCTGGCCCGCTGAGCTTGCCGACGTTGGCCCCGGCCTCTCCCCTCTCATGCCGGCCGGCCTGACCGCCGACGCCGCGTTCATGGACGCCGATGAGGGGGATGAAGATGGGGCCGATGGCGTCGCGCCCCCCCACGCCCTGGGCGCCGAGGGCGCGGCGCGCACGACGCTCGGCGCGGACGCTTCCTCGTCCCGGGCCGCCTCTGGCGATGTTGGCGAGGGCGACGCGGGTGCGTCAAGGGCAAAAGAGGGGTGGTGGGAGGTCCGCGGGGCCGTCGATGGGCGTTTGGTTCCCTTGCGTTCTCGCGACCAACCTCTCCCCTCCCCTTTGCAGGCCTCGACGCCAAGCCCCGCCTCCGCTGGACGCCCGACCTACACTCGCTCTTCGTCGACGCAGTCGCTGCCCTGGGCGGCCCCGCGGACGCGACGCCGAAAGCGATCCTGACGCGCATGCGGGCGGCGCGGCCCTCGATCTCCGCCCACCTCACCATCTTCCACGTCAAGTCCCACCTCCAAAAGTACCGCATCACGATGCGGGCCCGGCCGTCGGGGCGGGCGCGCGCAGCAGCGCGGGCGGCGGCGGCAGCGGCGGGGGGCGCGCGCAAGTCGCGGTCCGGGTCGCGGCGGCCCAAGGCGGGGCCCCGGCCCGACGGCGAGGCCGGCGCGGACGCCGAAGCGACGGCCGCCGCGCGCGCCGCGCGGCGGCCGACCGCGCGTGCGGCGGAAGGCGCGGGCGGCACTGCGGGCGCCGACGCGTTTCCGCCGCCGGCCGCGTTTTTGCCCGCCCTCGCGCCCGACGCCGCGGCGCCGCTGGCGGCCGCGCTGGCGGCCCAGCTGGAGATGCAGAAGCGGTGAGGGAGGGCGGGGTGGTGGAGGGGGGGGAGGGGCCGCGCGCGCCGCGCGGTCCGGCGCTCACCCCTTGCCCCCTCCCCTCCGACAGCCTCGCCGAGCAGCTCGAGGGCCAGCGCCGGCTGCAGACCCAGCTCGAGGCCCACTCGCGCCACGTCGAGTCGCTCATCGCGGCGGGCGCGGCGGCGGCGGGCCCGGTCGTGTCGCTCGACGGCGGCGACGGTGCCGACCCCGGCGCCGACGACGACGACCTCCTCGGCGCCGCGTTCGCCCCCCTCCCCACCCTCTCCCCGCCCCGCGCCAAGCACGACGCCGGTGGCGGCCCCGACCTGCCGTCGGGCGCGACGTCGGGCGTCAACACGGCGCTCGGCGGCCTCTCCGCCGAGGGCGACGGCGGGTCGCCCGTCCGCTGGGCGGGCGCGGCCGGCGCCGCCGCGGCCGACGACTGGCTTGCGGGCTGATTATTTCGAGCGTGTGATATGTGTCCCCCCCACCTTCCCGGACCCCCGCTGTTGCGCGCGCTCTGCGCGCGCGGCGGCGCCCCCACACGGGACAAGGCGCCGTCTCTCTTCACACACGCCACCCCACGTCTCCCCCTCGCCTCCTCACAGAATCGGCAGCGCTTGGGTGCCGAGGCGGTCGGAGAGCATGACGTTGGCGGCCAGCAGTTTGGAGATGTAGAGAATCGTGAGCGAGTCGGCGGCCGCCGACCCCGCCACCGCCTCCAGCTCGTCCGGAGGCAGCGGCGGCAGGGCGGCCAGGGCGTCGGCGAGGGCGCGCGCGGCACCGGGGTGGGGGGGGGCCGCCCCGGCGGCCACGTCCGCCGCCCACGCCGCGCCGCCGCGCAGCAGCCCCGCCAGCGCGGCCAGCGACCCGTGCACCGCGGCAGCGTCGGTCGGGATGTCGGTGACGAGCTCCTCGGTGAGGAGGCGGGTGCCGAGGCGTTCCGCGTCAGCGGACGCGACGGACACAGGGATCTCCATGAACGAGGCCGCGAGCGGCTTGCCGAGCAGGAGCAGGGACCGGCCGGCGTACGCGGTGACGGGGACGCGGTCGCCGGTGAGCGAGGTGTCGATCGTGAGGTGGATCTACAGGAGGAAGCAGGGAAAGAAAGGGGTTGGCGTGCTGTGCTTTTCCAGTGCCTGCTCCATCGCCCCACGCCCGCCGCGCCCCCTCCACGCCCGCCCGCCCCCACCCCTCACCGGGTTGAGGCACTCGCGCGAGTAAAACTCGTGGATCAGGGCGTCCCCCCCCGCGGGCGGCGCCCCCGCCGGGCTCGTCGCAAACCAGCCGACAACCGCGTCCCGGGGGGACGCTTTTTTGTGCATGGCGAGCAGGTTGTTGTGGTGCGCGATATCGAGCGCGACCTGGGAGATAAAAGGATGGGGCGTCAGCCGTCGATCGCGGTCGCCGTGGCGCAGCGCGCGCCGCGCGCCGCCCTCGCTCCCACGGGACGACGCGACAGGGCGATCGCACATCGCGGGGGAGGCGGCGCCGCCACAACCGCCCCCTCCTTCCCCGATCGCCCTCCCTCCCCACCTGGTCGGCCGTCTCCGAGTGCGGCACCGTGAACGCAGCCGTGACGACCGCCACGCCGCCTTCCACGACGCCCAGTAGGGTGCCGACCACGCGGTCGCAGCCTTCCGCGCGGCGCACGTACGCGTCGCAGATGGAGAGCAGGACGACAGGCGGCACGCGGGCGGCGGGCGGGGCGCCCCCAGTGGGTGCCAGCGCGAGCGGGGTGTGGAGGGAGGTCATGATTGGGGCGGGCGGGGCCGCCGCGGAGAGTGCGTGCCGTCGGCGGCGGCTCCGCCAGTCCCCGTCGCCTCCCGCCGCCATGGCCGCCCTCGCCCGCTCCATGGGCGCCCTGTCGCTCTCTCCCTCCACCCGGCGGCCCGGCCTGGGGTCGGTGGCGGCCGTGCGCGGCACGCCCCTCGTCGGCGGTGAGTTGGAGGGGCGGCCGGCGGCTGCGGCGTGGCGGCCGCCCTCGCAAAAGGCGCGGGACATGAACGCGACCCCACATTGCGCGCCTCCCCACATCTTCAGGCCGCCAAACGCTCCCCGCGCGGTCCGTCGCCCTGGCCGCGGTTGCGAAACAAAATGCCGTCGCCCGCGTGCGCCTCGCCGAGAAGGCGCGCCAGTATAACAAGGCTCGCAAATCTGCGGTGGCGACGCGCATCAAAAAGGTCGGTTGGAGAGGGGGAGAGATGGCGGCTCGACGGTGCGGCGCGCCGCGCGGCGGTTGGGGCGTCTCAGGCGCCGGACGCCGCGCCGGAAAACGCACATTTTACAGCATGTGCACGTGGAGTGCGGCGGCGGCCGGTGGCGGACGACGGCGGGCCCCCGCATGCGTCCGGCCCCCGCGTGCGTCTGACCCCCGCCCCGCCTCCTTCCTCTCCCCAGGTCTTCAAGGCCGCTCTGATGCTCGAGTCCGAGGCTGACGTCGCCCCCCTGGAGACGCTCATCTCGGAAGCGACCAAGGAGATTGACAAGGCAGTGTCGAAAGGGGTCATCCACAAAAACACGGCCGCCCGCCGCAAGTCCCGCCTGGCGGCCGCGAAGCGCACTGCCCTCGTGAAAGGTGGCCTCTACACGCCCGCGTGAGGGGGGAGAGGGCGGCGTGGAGCCCTTGGTTCTCGTTTGGCGGCGCGGGCGTTTGGCGGCGCGTGTGACTTCAATTTTGGGGGTGCATGGCCTGGAAGGCGCGCGCGGGGCTCGGCGCGTGTGGGGGGGGGGGGGCAGGGCGCGCGTAGGGGGGGCGGAAGGGTGGGGCGCGGGCGTGGCGTGGCAGCGGGATGATAGTTTGGTGCACTAGGAGGTTGTTTCCAAACAGTCTGCATCGCACCGTTCCACGATGCTCGCCTTCCTCCCGCCTCCCCACCACGCGGTCTCGCGTCCCAAGAGTGCATGATTACAATGATTGGGGCGCCGGACGGCGGCGCGCACCCCGAAAATGCCCCCTCGCCCGTCACGCCGCTGCCTCCGCCACCACGCGCGCCGCCTCCCGCGCAATCGTTCCCTCCTCGTCCGCCGGCACGACCGCGATTGCGAGCCTCGATCCGGGCGCGTGGATGAGGGCCGGCGCGCGCGGGCCGACGGCGGCCTCGTTGGCGGCGGAGTTAAGCAGCACGCCCGCCCACCCTTCCAACCCCGCCAGAATGGCCGCCCGCACGCCCGGCGCGCCCTCGCCCACGCCCCCGGTAAACGCGATCGCGCGCGCGGGCGTGCCGGCGGCGGCGAGGTGCAGGAGGTGGGCGCCCAGGGTCGAACGCGCGCGATGCGCGTACGCGTCGAGCGCGAGGTGGGCGGCCGCGTCGCCTCGTCCCGCCGCCGCCATAACATCCCGCATGTCCCCGCTGCCGATGCCGGCCAGGCCGAGCAAGCCGGCGCGCGAGTTCAGGGTGCGGAGGTCGGCGGCGATGGTGGCCGCGCCGTCCCCTCGCCCCGCCGCCGCCGCCACGCGCTCGATGACCAGCCCCGGGTCCAGGTCGCCGCACCGCGTGGCGGAGATCAAGCCGGCCGTGGGCGTCACGCCCATGGTGGTGTCGAGCGAGCGCGAGCGCGAGACGGCGGCGGCCGACGCGCCGGCGCCCAGGTGGAAGGCGACCGCGTCGACGCCAGAGGTGGCGTCGACGCCGAGCAGGCCGGCCAACGATGCGACGAGGCCTTGGTAGGAGATGCCGTGGAAGCCGTACTTGCGGACAGGGGGCGCGCGCTCACCCCAACCCCCGTCGCGCCACGCCTGCGGCACCGCGTACGCCGCCACCGCGGCGGGCAGGCTCGCGTGCCACGCCGTGTCAAACACGGCGACCGCAGGCACGCCGGGGAGGGCGGCAGCGGTGGCTTCGAGGCACGCGACGTTCGCCGGGTTGTGCAGGGGCGCGAAAACTGTGGCGCGGCGAACCGCGTCTGCAACCGCCGGCGCCCAGAGCGACGATTCGGTCAGCGCGCCACCGTGGACGACGCGGTGGCCGACGGCGGTTAAGTCAGCGCCGTGTTTTGCGCCCAGCGCGGCGAGCACGGCGTCGAGCGACCGCTGCACGCCGCCGTCGCCGCCCACCTTTTCCGGCTGCCCTCCTCCCTCGACCCTGAGCGCCGCGTCGGGCGTGTGCAGGCGGTCGACCGACGCCGATGCGACGCGGGCGAGGGAGCCGTCGGCGCCTTCGAACAGGGCGGCCTTGATGGAGGACGACCCTGCATTGATGGCGAGCACGCGGGCCCGCATCCAGGGGCGGGCGGGCGCCCACGGCGCTCGGGGTGCGTCTGCGTCACTCTCTCGCCGGTGGATGGCCGACGCGTTTGCTCCCGCGACCCTCCGCCCCGTCCCCACGCCCGACGGATCCCGCGTGGCCTACTCCTGGGGGCAGACGCTGGACGACGTGACAGTTGTGATTGACGCGCCGCCCGGTGCGCCCGCGAAAGCGTTTGCCGTCACCGTCACGCCCACGCGCCTCACCCTCGGGTTGAAGGGCAACCCGACGTACCTGGACGTGCGTGGGGAGGGTGGAAGGAAGAAAAGGGCGCGCCCGCGCGGCGCGCGCGCACGCGCGCACGGCCCCATCCCGCCCCATCCCTCCCTTCCCAGCACGAGCTCGCCTCCCGCGTCAAGCCCAGCGAAAGCTTGTGGACACTGGGTGCGGGCGATGGGTGGTGGGAGGGGCGGGTGGCCCTGCGCGCGCGTCGCCGCCAACTGCGCGATGCGACCGAACGCGCGCGACGGGGCGGGAGCCTTCTTTCCGCCCACCGCTCTCCTCCCTCATCTCTTTAGAAGACGGCCAGATCCACGTGTCCCTGGCCAAAGCCGACCGCGGCGAGCCGTGGCCCTCCCCCTTTAAAGGCCAAGCCGACGCGGCCGCCGGCGACGACGCCGGCCGGTTGATGCTGGAGCGCTTTCAGGAGGAGCACCCCGGCTTTGATTTTAGCGGGGCCCAGTTTAGCGGGGAAGCGCCCGACCCGCGCACGTTTTTGGGCGGCGTCAAAAGGCCGTAGAGGGATTTAGGATGCTGCGCTCCGTCGCGCCCAGCGGCAGGGTGGTGGCTAGGAGATGGCGGTGTCGCCCGGCGGCGACGGTCGGCCCGTCGTCGGGCCGGGACGCGGCGGCCGCGCCGGTCCCGCCGCCGCCGTCCAGGCCTCCTCCTCCGCCGCCACCCTCCATCCCCTCGTACCAAGCAACAACACCCACCGCCATCCCGGACGCCGCCCCTCCCCCGGACTGCGCCCATTTCGCGTCCCGCCTCGCGGTCGTCGGCGTCGGCGCGCGCGGCGCGGCGGCCGCCGCGCGCGTCGCGGCCGCGCCCGCCGTCGCCGCCGCGGCGCCCGAACTGTGGGCGGTCGACTCGGATGCAGCCGTCTTGGCCGCAGCGCCGGGAGGGGCGCGGACGCTGGCCCTGGACGCCGCCTCTGCCGGCGCCGCCGTCCGCATCCCCCCTCCGTCCCTCGCCACCCTTTTCGCCACCGCCGCCGGCTCCGACGCCGGCGGGCGCGGCAACGTGTCGGCCGGCGACGGCGGCCTGGTGCTGCTGGTCGGTGCGGCGTGCGGCGCGCCGGGTCCGGCCGCGCTCGTCGACGCCGTCGCCGGCGCGCGCGCCGCCGGAGCGCTCGTGGCGGCCGCCGTCGCGGCGCCTTTCGGATTTGAAGGCGCGGCCGCGGTGCGCGCGGGGAGGGACGCGCTGGCGGCCGTCGCCGCGAGCGCGCACGTCGCCGTCGTCGTCGACCAAGCCGTCCTCGCTGCCGCCCCCCCTCCCGGCTCGCCCGGCGTGACCATGGCGGAAGCGGCGTCCATTGCTGATGCTGCACTCGTCGCCGCCGCGACCGCGCTGGCGGCGGCGGCGTCCGCGCCCGACGTGCTCGCGGCGGCCGCGGGCGGCGGCGCCGCCTGGCACGCGCGGTCCGCCTCCGGCCCCCGCGCCGCGCGGCGCAGCTTGCCGCCGCCGCTGGCGGCCGTGTTTGCGCCGGCGGGCGCGGCGACGCTGGGGCGCGGCGCGGCCGAGTTGCCGGCCGGCGCCGCCGCGGCCGGCGACGCCGACGCCCTGGCCGCGCTCGCCGCCGACGCCGCGCGCGCGGCGGCCGAGTCGCCCTTTTTGGACGCGGCGGCCGCGGCCGCGGGCGGCGCGCCCGCGGCGTCGCTGCTGGGGGTCGTGTTTTTGCCGGCCGCCGCGCTCACCCGCGCCGCCGCGCGCGGGGCCGCGCAGGCCGCGGCGGCGGCGGCGGCCGACTCCGCGCCCGCTGCCGTCTCCGCCTGGGTCTACTGCCCGCTGGCGGGCGAGGCGGGAGACGGGTTGAGGGTGGAAGTGTCTCTCGTGGCGACGCGGGTTGCCACAAGCGGCGCCGCGGCCGCGCCGGCCATCGGGGACGATGTGCGGTCTGCTCTGGCGTCCGCAAGGGTGGCGCGCAAGCCTGAGCCGGCGCCGGCCGCGGCGCCGGTCGCGCCGGTTGCGGCGGCGCCCGCGCCGCCCCCTCCGCCCCCGCCCCCCCCTGCCGCGTCCGCCGCCCGACCCGCGGCCGCGACAACCGCCCGCTCCCTGGACCTCCCGCCCGGCGCCGCCGCGTGGCGCGAGTCACGGCGCGCGCCCGCCGGGACGCGCGTCCGCTTCCTCCCTGTCGGCCCCGAAGCGGCGCCGGTCGACCCGGAGGACGATGACGACGACTGGTATGGCGACGACGAACGCGACGGCGAGGCCGCGGGCCGCGCGCCGGCGCGTGGCGGCCTTGCCGGGCTTGCCTCGCTCGTCGCGGGCCGCGGCCGCCGGGCCGACCGGTCGCCGCGCCCCCCCGCGGCCGACGTGCGGGACCGGGTGGCGGGCATGCTTGAGCGGGAGCGGGACGGGTGAGATACGAGGGGAGGGGGATGACGGTGGCGGGCCGCGTGCGCGTGTCACACGGCCCTCCCTCCTCCGCGTGCGGCGCTCACATAAAGTCGGCCGGGTTGACCGCCGCCCGCCCGCGCCCGCCCAGAGCGAGGCCGCGGCCGCGGCCGCGCGGCGGGGCGACCCCGCGCCCGCGCCCGCGCGCCGCCGCGGGCCGCGGCGGCGCGACGTGGGCCACATTCATGTCCTCCCACTCGCCCCCGCTGTCGTCGTTGTCGGGAGCGGGAGCGGGAGCGGGCGGCGCGGGCGGCCACGGCTTGGGCGCCGCCAACCGCGCGCGCGCCGCCGCCTCGGCGCCGTCGTCGGCCGACTGCCAGCCGTCGTCATCGGCGCCGCCGTCGTTCCAGCCGCTGGCGGCGGGCGCGGGGGCGGGCGCCGGCCTGGGCGGCGGCGGCCGCGGCGGCGCGGGCGCCTGCGGCCGTCCGTCGCCGCCGACCGCCTCGGCCGCCTTGCCCAGCACGCCCGCCGCGGCGGCCCACCCCCAGGAGGCGGCGCCGGCGGCAGGGTTGCCGGAGGCTGAGGTGGGGCCGCCGCCTGCGCCACCCCTGCCACCACTCGCCGCCGCCGCCGCCGCCGCGGCGCGCGCTTTCTCATCCTTCTCGTCCAACGCCGCCGCGTTGGCCCTCAACACCACCAGCGCGGCCGCCACCGCCTCCAAAGCCGCCTTCCGCACCGCCCCGTCGGGGTCTGCGGTCGCCGGCCCGAGCGCCGGCAGCGAGCGCGCCGCGACGTCGTCCGCGCCTACGAGCCCCAGCGTCGCCCCCGCCGCGCGCGCGCCCGCCGCGCGCGCGGGCGCAAACGGGTCGCGCAGCGCGCGCGCGAACGCGTTGACCAGGACGCGCCTGCAGGCGGCGTCGCCGAGGTGGGGCGCGATGTTGCCCAAAAGGATCGTCGTGTTGGCGCGCACGCCGCCGCACGGGTCCACTTGGAGCTTGGCCAGCTGCTTGAGCAGAGGGCCCGCGAGCGTCCTCTGGGGCAGCGATGGCGCCAGGGCGGCGGTGGCGCGCAGCGCGAGCTCGCGCGCGCGCTCGGCGGGGTCGGCAAACGCTGCCTCGACCGCGGGCCACACCGCGGCCTCGACCAGCGCCGGCGGCAGGCGCGGGCCGGCCTCGGGCAGCGCCTCGAACGCGGCCGCGCGCACGGCGCGGTCGGGCGAGCGCAGGAGGCGTGCGAGGAGGGGGGCGACGTCGGACCCGAAATCGACGGCGCCCGCGCCCGCGCTGCTGGCGACGCGCAGCAGGGCGGCGAGAGCGGCCGGCGGCGCCCCACCAAACTCGAGCGCATGGCCGAGCGCGGGCAGCAGGCGCTTGGCGGCGACCGCGGGCGGGAACCGGGGGAGCGCTGCGGGCAGGCCGGACCGGAAAAAGGCGTCCCGCTCGCTCGGGTCGCGCACCGCGAGCGACTCGAGAAATGCCAGGGCGCGCACGGCGGGGGTGTGGAGGGCGGCGGACGCCGCAAGCTCTTTCGGGTCGAGCCTCCGCGCCGGCGCCGACGCGAGCAACCTCTGGTAATCTTTCAGCAGCGCCGGCGGCAGCGCCGCCGCACGCGACCTCAGGTCGTCGACGCCCGCAAGGGGCGCGCCGCCAAACGCTTCGGCCGCGAGGCAGCCCACGCCCCACGCGTCTGCCGCCCACGAGGGCGCGTCGGCCAAGGCTCCCCACTCGCCGCGCGCGACCTCGGCGGCGAGGTGGTGCCGGGGCGCGAGGCGGGGCGCGGCGTCGAGTGGGGGCCGCGGCGCGTGCGGGGAGGAGGCCGCGGGGGCGAGCAGGGAGGTCTCTGTGAGCAGGTCCAGGCCGCACAGCTTCCACTCCAGGGTGGGTGTGACGGCCACCGTGGCGGCGCACACGTTGCCGTGGATCTGGGGCGGAGAGAGAGAGGGAGAGCGTCGGCCGCCACGCCTCCGTCCAGCGGCCCTCCACCCCTCCCCTCTCCACCACTCCCACCAGCTTGCAGTCGTGGTTCAGGAACGCGACCGCCTTGCAGACGGCGTGCAGGCCCATGCCCACAAATTCAGCGGCGTGCTCCTTGCCCATCCTCAACCCCGCCAGCGTCGGCAGCAGCGGCATCGCCGGCTCGGTGACGAGCAGGACGACAATTTTGCCGCCTTCCTCCAGTTCGACCGCGTCCCGGAAGGCGAGAACGTTGGGGTGGCGGACCTGTGAAGGGAAGGAGGGCGTTGGCACCGCGTCACCGCCCTCGCGCCGCTGACTCTACCCCTTCTCTTCTCCTTACCGACTTCAGCTTTCTCACGCCGTGCCGCGCTGCTTCCAGCCTGGGATCGCCGGGCGCGGCCGCCAGCCTCCAGACGCTCACGGGCGCGCCGTCGTCGCGCGCCGCGCCCGCGTGGTGCGCCCACCCCGCCCACCCGCCGCCGGGATGGGCGTCGCCCGTGGTGTAGGGGAAGGAGGGGGCGCCGCCGACGAGGGCCGCGATTTTGCCGAACATCGGATTGGGAAGGCCGCGAAGCGCGGCGGTCGGGGCTGCTGAATGCGGGCGCAGACGCTCGGGAGCGTTGGCGGATCGCCCCACCGCGCTGCGGGGCGCGGCGGGCTGTTTTCTGGGGGCGTCCCATCGCGCCGTCGCCACTCCCGCCCATGGGCGCCCCTCCCGCCACGCCTCTCGACCACCTGGTGGCGGCCGCCCGCGGCGCCGCCGACGCGGCGGGCGCCTGGCTGGCGGGCCTGCGGCCGCCGCTGCGCAAGGCGACCACTCCCGCGACCCCGTCCTTTCCCGGCGCAGCCAAAGCGGCGGCCCGCGTCACGCGCGAGGACGTCGGGCGCGCGACCTGGACCCTGCTGCACAGCGTGGCGGCGGCCTACCCCGAGAGGCCGAGCCGGGCGCAGCGCCGCGCGGCGGCCGCGCTCGTCGACTCGCTCGCCGCGCTCTACCCGTGCGCCGAATGTGCGGACCACTTTCGGGAGCATGTGAAACACAGGCCTGTGGATGCGTCCTCGGGAGCAGGGCTGCGGACGTGGGCGTGCGAGGTGCACAACGACGTGAACGACGCGCTCGCCAAACCGCGGCACCCCTGCGCGCCGCCCGCCCTCGCCCGGCGCTGGCCCGCGCTCGAGTGCGAGGTGGATGGTAGGGTGGCGTGCGCGGTGCATCGGAAGTGAGGGAGAGAGAGGAGAGAGAAGGGAGAGGGGTGGGGCGTGGGGAAGCGTCGCCCCGCCCCCTCGCCTCGCTTCGCAGTGCGTGTGACACAGACAGACTCCTGAACTCGAAAATCACCTCCACATCGACCTCACCTCTGCCGCGGCGGCGCCGGCGGCGGCGGCTTGGCCTGCGCTGCGGCGACCGCCGCGTCGGGCCGCCGCACGTAGCTCCGCGCCGCGTCGACCGACGCCGACGTCGGCGCGCGCACGCCGGCCGCCCCCTTCTTCTTCTGAAAGTCGCGCCAGTTGCCCACGCGCGCGCCGCGCCCCTTTTCCCACGCGCGGTCGGCCTTGGCGTCGTGCTTGGCCTTCTTTCGAGCGGCGTCTTCTTCCTCTTCCAGGCGTGCTTCAGTCTCTTTGAGCCTCAGCGTGAGCTTGCGCCGCTTGAATTCCGCGCGCGCCAGGAGCTCACGCGCCGCGTCGCGCCACGCGGCGTGAAACGCGTCGCTCGCCTCCCACGCCGCGGCTGCGGCCGCCGCCCCGGTCGCGCCGCCGCCGTGCAGGGCGGCGGCGAGGCGGGCGACGCCATCGGTCTTGGCCGTTTTGGCGCGGTCGGCGACGACGCGCTCGCGCGCCAACCCGATCACGTGCCGCACCTCGTGCCCGCGCTCGCCCTCGCGAATCTCGCGCATGGCGGCGGCCAGCATGTCGAACGCGTCGGCGGCGCGGGGGTGGGAGCACTTGTCGGGGTGGACCAGGAGGGACGATTTGCGGAAAGCGCGCGCCAACGTCGCGTCGTCGGCGTCAAACCTCGCCCCCAGCTGCTCGTACGGGTTGAGTTTGAATGCGCCCAGGACGCGGTGCACCTCGGCGTCGCGGTCGGCGTGCTTGACGTCGTCCATGAAGGCGGCGAGCAGGGCGTCCTCGTCCTCGCCGGCGGGGTCGGGGGTACCGCTGTCGTGCGCGGGCGCCGCGGCGGAGGGCGAGGGCGGCGGCAGCGGCGCGGGCGGCGCATCGCCCGTGCCCGCCGGCGCCGCGCCGGGCTCGGGGTCGCCCATGCCGCCCGTGGGCGACGCGACGCTACGAGCGGACCTTGACCACGGGGCGCCGCGGGCGGGCGCGGCGCCGGAGGAGAGTGGGAGCGAGCTGACGCCGCCTCTCCACTCCCCGCCGGGGCGCTCCTCTCCCATGACCGCCTCCAACGGCCTGCGCATCGCGGGGGGCGTCGCCAAAAAAGCCGCCAAAAGGGCGCCGGGCGGGTTCTCAGGTCAGGAGAGAGGCGGCGGCGGCCGGGCGGCGCGCATGCGGAGAGGCGGCTGGGGGGCTGAGCGCCGTCCGCGGTTCTAGTGGCGCTTATAGAGCGCACGCCGACGCGCTGGCGGAGCGGCGAGGCGGACGGGCTCGTCGGAAGACGCCACGCCACGTCAAACCCTCAACACCCCTCCTCTTCCCTCTAGGCATCGAGTTTCTCAAGTCGCGCGGCCAACACATCCTCAAAAACCCGGCCGTCGTCACCGCCATCGTGGACAAGGCGGGCGTGAAGCCGACGGACGTGGTGCTGGAAATCGGCCCCGGCACGGGAAACCTGACGATGCAACTCCTCGCCCGCGCCAAAAAGGTCATCGCCATCGAGGTCGACCCCCGTATGGTGCTCGAGCTGCAGCGCCGGGTGGCGGGCACGCCGCACGCGGGGCAGTTGGAAGTTATAAGGGGTGACGTGATGCGGACCGAGTTTCCCTATTTCGACCTCTGCGTCGCCAACATCCCCTACCAGTTGTCATCGCCCTTGACGTTTAAGCTGTTGTCCCACCCGCTGCCCTTTCGGGCGGCCGTGATCATGTACCAGCACGAGTTTGCGATGCGGCTCGCCGCGCGCGCGGGCGACTCGCTCTACTGCCGCCTCGCGGTCAACGCCCAACTCCTTGCGCGCGTCACCCACCTCCTCAAAGTCGGGCGCAACAACTTTCGGCCGCCGCCGAAAGTGGACTCGAGCGTGGTGCGTTTGGAGCCACGGCGCCCGCCGCCCCCGGTCCACTTTGGCGAGTGGGACGGCTTCGTGCGGCTCGCCTTTGGGCGCAAGAACCGGACGCTGGGCGCCGCGTTTCGGACGGCGACGACGCTGGCGCTGTTGGAGGCCAACGCGTCTGCGGCGGCCGCGGGGGCGCCCGCCGCGGCCGACGCGGTCGCCGCCGGCCTCGCCGGCATGGCGGTCGACGACGCCAAAGCCATCGTCGCCGACGACGACGTCATGTCGCTCGACGGCGGCGGCCGGGGCGGCAACAAGCGGCGCCCAAAGGCGAGCGACGCGTTCAAGGCGCGCGTCGAGGCGGTGCTCGCGTCCACCGGCGCCGCCGACCTGCGCGCGGCCAAGCTGTCCCAGGACGAGTTTATGCGGCTGCTGGCTGCGTTCAACGCGGCGGGGATCCACTTTGCGGCGTGACAGGGAGGAGGCGAAGGGTGCGGAGGGGAGGGGCGTTTGATTTGCGTTGCAGTCTGCTTTCCGGGCCAGTAACATGTCTCGTGCTCTCATTCAGGTGTGCTGATAGCGCCTGGAGACGGCGCGCCGCGCGGCGGCCGCTTGCGGCAGGCGCGCGCCGCCCACCGCGGTCGAACGGCGCCGCGGAGCAGCTCACCCACTCTGCGGCCCCGCGGGCGCGCCGGCCGCCCCGCCCCGCCTCGCCTCCCGCCCGCGACCGTGCGCCGCCCGCCCGCGACCGGAGCGGCCCCAACCGCCGCCCCAATCGCGGCCATGGGGACGCCCGTGTTCATCCCGCCGCGCCTGCCCGCGTGCTCCGGCCTGTCTGCCCGGGACGCCATGCCGTCGGCAGCCTCGGCCTTTGCGCCTGCGACGGACGCCTGGGCGCACGCGCGCCTGGGCGACGCGCTGCCCGGCCTCATTTTTTGCGCCTTTACCCTCGCCTGTGGAGCTGCCTGCCTCCTCGTCGTCGCGTTTGCCCGCCGGCGCGCTGCGCGCGCGCGCACAGCGCGCCCGACTTCGCGCGTCTGGCGCGGCGCGGCGCGCGTGGTCGCGGCGGCCCTGGCGCTCGCCTGTGTCGCGGCGTGCGTCGGGGGCGTCGTGAAGACCGCCTCGTCCGCTGAATCGGCCGCAGACACGTGGTGGGACGCGGTCGCGGCCGGCCAGGCGACCGCGGCGACTGCGCTCGCCGAGGCCGACGGCGCGGTCGCCGCCGCGCGCAGCGTCGAGTATGGCTTAACCGCCTTGGCGACCGCCGCGCCCGCGCTGGCCGCCGGCGCGGGGGCTGCCGCCGTAGCTGGCCAGCTGGCGGCCGACGCGGCCGCGGGCGCGTTCGCCGCGCGCTCCGCTGCCGAAGCGGGCGCCGCGACCGCGGCGACCATCCGCACAAAGGGCACGGACGAGGTGAGCGCGCTGCGCGCGAGGCTCGAACCGCGTTCGCGCCGGGTGGCACGCACCGTGTCGGCCGCGGGCCTGGCCGCGACGCTCGGGCTGCTCGCTCTTGCCGCGACCGCCACCGGCGCCTTGGCCGCGGCCGACGCCCGGCCCTGGCTCTTGGCCGTGACGGCGGGGCTGCTGTTCACCTGCAGCGGCCTCGGCCTCGCGGCCGGCGTCGGCGGCGGCGCCGCCGCGCGGTCTGCCGCCGACCAGGCCTGCCTCTACTCCGAAACCGCCGCCGCGCGCTATGCCGCGGCCCGCGGCGGCCCCACCGTGGGCACCGCCGCGGCCTACTACCTGGACGGCGCCGCGGCCGCGCCGGCCGGCGGCGCGCTTGCGGCGCTCGGGGTCGACCCCGCCCCCCTGCGCGCCCTCCTCGACGACCCTTCCACCGCCGCCGCCCTCGCCTTTCTGCGCTCACCCGCCGGCGCGGCCGCCGTCGCGGGCGCGGGCCTCCCCCGGGACGACCGGCGGCGGCTGCTGGGGTTGCCGGCTGCGGCTGACGGGCTGACGGCGCGGCTCGCCGCGCTCGACACCGCCGCGTCGGCGGCCGCGTTTGCGCCCGCCATCCTGCAGGCTAAAACGGTACCGTGCTGCATCGCGAAGGCGGCGGCGGCCTCGTTCTCGACCTGGTATGCTGTCGCCGCCGCGACCGCGCTCGCGCTGGCCGCTTTCGTGTGCGCGCTCGCGGGGTCGGCGCCGCCCCGTGGCACTGGCAAGGCCGACGGCCGCGAGGCGGGCGTCGTCGAAGTGGTGGCGCGCGGCGCGAGCCTCTAGCGCGAGAGAGACGAAAGACGTGTGACACAACCAGGCTGCCGCCCACCATGCCCGCCGTCTCCATCAACCGCACTGCCCCCCCCACGGCCCGCGTGCGCCCCGCGCGGGCCGCGCCGGCCGCCGCCGCGGCGCCGCGCGCGGGCGGCGCGCCGTCGCGCCGCGACGCGCTGCTGGCCGCCGGCGGTGCGTGGGGGAGAATGATGTGGGGAGGTCGATCGAAAGGGGGCGTTGAAGCCGGCTGCCAGGGGTCGACGGCGCCCCCGGCGCGCCCCCGATTGGGGATAGCGCCCGGCAAAGCGGCTCGGTCCCTGAACCGCTCCCCCCTCCTCCCCTCCCTCCTCCAGGCCTCCTCCTCGCAACCACCCCCCCTCCAGCCCTCGCCTCCCCCCGCACAAACTCGTACGCGGTGGGCGTGTCGACGCTGACCACGTTTCAGAAGAGCGCGATCAACCAAGAATTTCTGGAGCGCTGCGTCGCCGCGCTCGAGGGCGCGGTGACCGCGGCCGACGCGCCGGCCGCGGTGCGCCTGCTGCTCGCGGACGCGGCGTCGGGCGGGGTCGACGGGTCGGCCGCGCTCTTTGAGCTCAACCGCGGCGCGAACAAGTCTCTGGCCCCCTTTGTCGCCAAGCTCAAGGACGTCAAGGCCAAGATCGACGCCGAGTCGCGCCCCGGCCAGGCGGGCGTGTCGTGGGGCGACCTCACCTTTTTGGCCGCGCGGTCGGCGGTCAAACAATCGTTCGTCGCCGCCAAAGTGGCGCGCTTCGAGGCCAGGGGCGTCGAGCCTAACTCGGGCGCGATCCAGGCCATCTCGTCGCCGTTTCCGGTGCAGCTGGGGCGCAAGGACGCGGCCGCGGCGGGGCCTCCGCGCGAGCTGCCGGCGCCGAACGCGTCGCCCGCGGAGATCAAAGAGTGGTTTGCGGGCATCGGCACGCCGCCCAAGGGGTCCAACCGGCCCCTGATCTTCGCCCGCCCGGCCCTCATCTTGTGGGGCGCGGCGTCGGCCGACGGCGCCGCAGAGGAGGCGCGCCTGGCGGCGGGCGACGCGGAGCTGGCGTCGGCCAAGGCCTTCTACGACCGCTCGCGCTTGACGGCTTCCAGGACCGACTACGAGGTCGACGCGGCAGAGGCCGTCTTGAGGTTGGCGTCCGCGCGCTCCGGCGCCGTGATCGACGAGGCCGCGTACCTGCACCCTGTCACCGTGGAACAGGTTAAAATCACGTGACGCGGGCGGCGGCGGCGGAGGGGGGCGGGGGAGGAGGGGAGCGAGGGGGAGGTTGGGGCGGGGGCGTGTAGCCGCGGGAGCGGGGCGCGGGCACGCACGCCGTCGTGACGGCGTGCGTGCCTCCTGTGCGTCGCCTCCAGCGCGCCGTCCCTTGCCGGAGGCGGGCGCGGGGTGGTCGGCGCGTGCAGTGGGACACGTTTGCACCGTCCGTCCGGCCACCCCTCCCCACTCCGCGCCTCCCCTCGCAACACCCCCGCCCACCTCGCGGGCCGGCCACCGCCCCCCTGTGGCCGATCCGGGAGGGGAGCCGCCCGCGCCCCAAAGCGCGCCGGCAGCACGCGCGCCGGCCGGGCCAATCCCGTTGCCCGCCCCGCCCGCGCCGCGTGCTCGCTCCCGACTCACGCGCACGCCATGATGGACGCTGGCGCTTGGGCGTCGGCGCCGCCAGGTGAAGAGGGGGGAATGCGGCAGATGGCGCCGGGCGCGGCCGCGCGCCTTCTCCCCCGCCAGCCTTCTGCGCGCGCCCGCGCGCCCCGTGGGGCGCGCAGTATGCCAAGCGCTTCCGCCGGGACCGGGGAGCGGGGTCGGGCGGTGCCCGCCGCCGACGCCGCACCGCGCGCACGGTCGCCGGCGCACGGGCGCCCGACCCCGACCCTTCCCCCTACCCTCTCCCCAGCCGACCCCCAGTCCCAGCTCGCGTGCGCCGGCTGCCGCACCGTGCTCCTCTACCCCGCGGGCGCCCAAAACGTGCGCTGCGCGCGGTGCGGCCACATCACGTCAGCGGCCGGCGGCGCCGGCCGCGGCGCGCCGCGCGCCCCCCCGCCGCCCGGCGCCGACGGCCTCGCCCAGCTCGTCTGCTCCTCCCCCGCCTGCCGCGTCGTGCTCATGTACCCCAGAGGCGCGGCCCGGGTGCAGTGCTCGCTCTGCGGCGCGGTCAACTGCGCTGTCGCGGCCAACGCGGTCGGCCACGCCGTGTGCGGCGGCTGCTCCATCACGCTCATGTTTGCGCACGGCGCGTCGTCGGTCAAGTGCGCGGTGTGCAACGCGGTGACCGCCGTTGGTGGCGGAGGGGGCGGGGGTGGTGGGCGGCGGCGCGCGGGCGGCCGCGGCGGCGGCGCGCCGCCGCCGTCGCCGCCCGCGGGCAAGGCTGACCCTGCTTCCCTCAAGGCCGCCGCGTCGGGCGCGGGTGGCGAGGCGGTGGCGTGACCCAGGGGGTGGTGGGGGCACAGCAGGGCCGGGGGCTGGCGATCACGCGACTCACCGCACTCTCGATTTTTCCTTCCCCCCCGTTTTCCGCCGCGCGAGCCGTGCAATTCCCGGCCCGCGCGCGAGACGAGTGCTCGCGGTCGCAGGTCGCGCGTTGCACAGGGGCGCGCGCCCCCACCCCCAAAACGAGCGCCCCCCCACCCCCCCCACCCCTCTCCCCCGTCACCGCTCCTCAATCTGGGGCAGCGCCATGATGCTCGACACCGCCTCCGCGGGCGACAGCGCGCCGTCCAGGACTTGGGCGACGGCGGTGAGCACCGGGAGCGCGACGCGGTAGCGCCGCGCGAGGCCGACGACGACGCCCGCGGTGGCGACGCCCTCGGCGACCTGGGGCGAGGACGCCAGGATCGCGCCCAGCGTCTCGCCCCGCCCCAGGCGCAGGCCGACGGCGCGGTTGCGCGAGAGCTCGCCGTAGCACGTGAGCATCACGTCGCCCATCCCCGACAGCCCCGCCACCGTGCCCGGTTTGGCGCCCATCTTTTCGGCGAGCCACCGAATTTCGGCGCACCCTTGGCTGACCAGGGCGGCCTTGGCGTTGGCGCCGAGGCCGAGGCCTTCGACGATGCCCGCGGCGATGGCCAACACGTTCTTCAGCGCCCCGCACACCTCGACCCCGACGACATCTGTCGACGTGTTGACCCGCATCGACGGCGACGCAAAAAGCTGCTGCAGCGCGCGGACGAGCTTCTTGTCGCGCGACGCCGCGACGAGCCCGGTCGGCCGGCCGTCGACCACTTCCGCCGCAAACGAGGGCCCCGACAGGAACGCGGTCGGCTGCTTGCGGCCGAGGGCGTCGGGGATGAGCTCAGAGAGCATGAGGCCGGTGCCGACTTCCAGGCCTTTGGAGACCGACACGATCGGGACGTCGGCGGGGAGCACGTCTTTGATGCCCTCCAAAAACGCGCGGCTGTGCTGCACCGGCACCGCGTGCAGCGCATACTGCGCGCCCGCGATGGCGGCGACGGCGGACGTGGTGGCGCGCACGTTGGGCGGGAGGACGCGGCCGGGGAGGTAGCGCTCGTTGGCGTGTCGCTCGTTGACGTCTGCGCACACCGCCCTGTCGCGCAGCAGCATGCACACGTCCAGGTCGGGGCGTTGGCGGGCCAGGGCGACGGCCATGGCGGTGCCGAAAGAGCCGCCGCCGAAGACGACAATTTTGTCGCACGCCGCCGCGGCCGCCGCCTGCTTGTCGCCGTCGCGCCACGTTTTGCGCGACCAGCGCATGATCGAGTCCCACGATTCCTTGATCTGCGACCGCTCGGCGGGGGGGTAGAGCAGGCCGCCGCCGCCTGTGCCGTCGGGCGTCGGCTCGCGGGGCGGGACCGCCCCGGGCTCCGGCAGCGGCACCGCGGCCGAATCAGGGGCTGCCCGCGCGGTCGCCGACCGGGGGGTGGGGGGGGGGCGGCCGGTGGGGCGCGCAATCGCGGCTGCGGCCGTCGCCCGAGCGCGGCGGCGAGGGGCGAGGGTGGTCGAGGTCGCTGGGGCCGTAGCTCTCCCGCTTGTGGACGCCATTGCGGACGCGCGTGCGGGCAGCGGCGGCAGAGGCACGCGAAGGTGAGCTGACAGCCGCGCCGCCGGCGACGGCGCGGCGCGCCGCAGCGCGGGTGCGCGCATTGGCGGGACCGCGCGGGCCCAGGGGCAGGCGGCGGACTGCGTCGACTCGCGGGGGGGCGGAGCGGGGTCGGCGGCGGCCGGAGTGTGGTGGCGGTGAGGAGAGACGCGGGCCACGACCTCTCCCCTTTTTTTTTTGTTTTGACGCCGACCGCCAGCGAGGCTGGTTTCCAGGCGCCGCGCCGCGCGTCCGACCTCCCTCCTCTCCCTCCTCTCCCTCGTCCTTGCGCGTCTCACATGAAGCCCGCCCACGTCGCCGCGGCAAACACGAGGAAGAGCACCCCTCCCGTCACGCCAATCACCTTCTCCGAGAGCCAGCCCGAGACGAGCGACCCCCCGAGCACCGCGAGCGCGGTCGCGACCGCGTGGCCGGCCGCCGCGCCCGCCGCGACGCCGACCGGCCCCTGGGCGGCGGCCAGGGCGATGGTCGCCAGCATGGAGCGGTCCCCCCATTCTGCGAGGAAGATGAGGGAGGCAACTTCCGCGGTCGCGACGCCGAGGCCGACCGCCGACCCGCGCGGCAGCCGCCCAGCCGCGACCCGGCCCGCGGCCTCAGCCTCGGCCAGCTCCTCCTGCGCAGCCGCGAGCTCGCCATCGGACTCGTCGCCGTCGGTGGGCGGGGTGGCGAGGGCGGAGCGCAGGGTGGCAACGCCAAACCAGACGAGGCACCCGGCCGACAGCCAGCGCGACAGCGGCAACGACGACGCCATCGCGTCCGGCACCCGCTTGCAGGCGGCGCCAATTCCGGCGGAGATGATCGACATGAGCGCCAGGGCGCCGACCGACCCAGCGAACGCGGCGCGGCGGCCGACGCGCGCGGCGAGGAGGGCGGCGAGGAAGAAGGTCTTGTCGCCCAGTTCGGAGAGGAAGACCAGGGAAAAGGCGGGGATGGCGGCGGCCAAAGGGGAGGCTTCAAGGGCGGCCTGGAGAGAAGAAGAGCTGGGGTGGGCGCCGAGCGCAACGTTCGTGGTCCCGCGCGCCCCCATTCGTGGCCCGCCTCCTCCCCACTCTCACCAGCAACGTCCCGCCGACGCCCGCCTTCCACGCAGTGACGGCCGCGGCGACGGCCGCGGTCGCCACAACGGCGACGACGCCGCCGTCGGTCGGCGGTTGGTGGGTGTTGGCCGGCGGCGTGGACGCCGACGCAAAGGTGAGCACTCCTGGACGCTTATGGGCAGGGCGAGCCGGGACACGGGCGGGCGCGGCGGCGGCGCGGCGGGCGGGCGCGCCGCGCCGCGGATGGCTGGCCGCGCCGGTGACGCACGCCCCCCTCTGCAGCACGATGACGCGCATTCCAGCCCAACAAGCGCTGCGCGGCCAAGTGGGGCCGGCGTCGAGGTGTGAGCGAGGTCGCTACAGTGGACCGCCTCCCTCTGTCTCTACCCGCCTCCCGCCGCCGCGGGCGGCACGTCGGCCAGGTCCGTGCTCCACAGCGCCTCCAGGCGCACCGGGCCGTCGGGCGCGCGGCCGCCGGCCGGAGCAGCGGCGAGGGAGAGCGCGGTCGCGCAGCCGGACGCCGACGCGGCAAAGAGCACGCCGCCGTCGCCGCCGAAAGCGAGCGCACACCCACTCTCCGCCGACCCCGGCGGAAGCTTGAACTTGGCGACGGAGCGGGCGGAGCGGGCGAACGAGGGAGCGAGCCGCGCGGCGAGCGCGCGCGCGGCGGCAAACCCGCGCGCGCGCTCTTCCGCCGGCTCCCGCTCCCGCTCTCCCAGAGCAAACAGGTGCCCGGTGCCCTTGTCCGACGCGGCCGCCAGCCAGCGCGGGCTGGCGCCGCCCGTGGGCGCGGCCGAAAAGGCGAGCGCGAGCGGCGCGGCCGGGTCGGCCCCCCGCCGCAGCTCGCGCAGGCGGGAGCCGTCGGCCGTGGCGTGCAACCTGATCAACGTGCCCCGCGTTGACGCTGACGCGAGCAGGGCGCCGTCGGGGGTGAGCGCGATCGCGGCGACGCGGGACGCGTGCGCGCGGATGAAGACCGACCGCCCCACGTCGACGTGCTCCACCCGCACGCACCCAACGGATGCAGGGCCGGGCGCAGCCATCACGCGCGCCGGGCCGGTGGCCAGGGCGAGGAGGCCGGCGTCGTTGGGCGCGGTGTCGGCCGCGGCGACGAGACGCAAATCGCCCAGCGAGTAGAGCAGGGCCCTGCTCGACAGCGCGACCGCGATCGCGTCCCTGCGCAGAGCGACGGCGCGCACGGCGGAGCGGAAGGAGAGTTCCCCGGCGCGCGCGGCGGCCGCTTCGTCCCACACGCCGACGCAGTTTGGGGCCGCGGCCGGGTTCCTGCCGCCGCCCACGATGCCGTAGATGTTGGTCCTGAACAGGGGGGCGACGATGGCGACGCCGGCGGGTGGCGCGGTCTCCCGGCGAAACTGGAGAAAGGGGGCGAGGGAGGGGGGATGGGGTCGGCGCCGGGGCGGCCGCGCCTCCGCCTCCGACCCCGCCCCACCACCCCGCATCAAACACCCTCATCCACCGCCGCACCGATTCGACGACCCCGTCGCCCGTCACAGAGTACAGGCGCCAGCCGGCCTGGGTGCCGACCGCGAGCGTCGACCCGCACTGGGAGAAGCTGGCGGAGAGGGGTTCCAGCCCGCCCGGCGGGGCGGCCATCGTCAGGCGGGCGCGGCCGCGGTGCCGCGGGGCGCGGGGCGCGCGGGAGTGAGGAGCGCGGCGCGTCGCCGGCATCGCGCCACTCCCATCCCGCCTCCTCCCCCCTCCTACCCCCACGCACACATCGCCATGAGCGACGAGCCCGCCAAGCCGACCGACGGTGAGGGCGGACACGAGGCGGCGGGCCCGGCGCGGGCGGCGCGTTCGCATCGCGCCGGTTCGCCGACCGCCCGATTGACGCCGCCCCGTTCCCCGCACCCCTCAGCCGCCGCGCCGCCCGCCGAAGACGTCGCGGCGCCGGCGGCCGCGCCCGCCCCTCCGCCCGCCGCCGTCGACCGCAAGGGCAAGGCGCCCGCGCCGCCGTCGGACGACGAGGACGACGAGGACGCGGGCTCGGACGAATCCGGTTCGGACGACGGCTCAGAGGATGACGGCTCTGGCTCGGAGGAAGAACCCGCCGCTGCCGCGCCCCCCCCAAAGAAGAAGGCCAAAGCCGCCGCGCCCGCGGGCGATGGGTCGGACGACGAGCCTGAGATCGTCAAAGGCCTCTCGGGCGACGAAGTGGACGCGACGCTCATCATCGCGGGCGGCCGCGGCGCGCGGCGCGGCCGCGCGGGCGGCGCGGCCGCCGCGCGCGCTGCCTACGCGGCACCCGCGCCAGCGGCGTCGGACGACGACTCGTGGTGATGGATGATGATGTGAGGTGGAGGGAGGCGGGCGGGCGGCGTGTCCGGGGAGAGCGAGCGAGGCGAGCGTTGGGCCTGCAAACCACCGCACTCCGCGCGCCACCGCCGCGCCTGCTCAGTCGCGGCGCCGCCTGCCGGGCGCCCCTCCCGCATCGACCGTAGCCCCTGCCTCCCCCTGTGCGCCGCGCGATGGTCGCGCCCGTGCCCGGCGCGCCGCCGGCGGCCGCCGTCCTGGGCGAGGTCGATTTCGGGTCCATGTTCAATGTGCGAGGCCGTGCGATTGCCACGGGGGGTCGCGGGCGCGGCGCGGCCCGTTTTCCGATGGCCCCCCATCCCGCAGGTCGACACCGCCCGCCTCGCGTCCCACCTGGAGGCCGACACCATGGCCATGCACCCGCTGCGGCCCGCGGTGGCGGTGGTGAGTCAGGAGAGGGTGGGAGGGTAGCGGCGCGCTCGACGCCGCAGGCGCGGGCCCACCTCCCTCGTTTGTCCCAGGCCGCCGCCGGCGTCGTGGCCGAGTACGACCTGCACACCGGCGCCCGCACCGGCGGCGGCGACGCCGGCGGGAGTGTTGCCGGGGCGGCTTACGCTCCCGGCGGCGGCGCGCTCGCCGTCGTCACGCGCGACCGCTCCGTCTCCCTCTTTAACGCCACCTCCTGGACCCGCACCCTCCTCGCGCCCCCCCAGGACAAGGGGGAGGACAAGGCGTACGCGAGCGTGCTGGTGGCGGTGGCGGCGGTGAGGGAGGGAGGGGGTGGGACGGTGTTCGGGCGCGCGCTCGCGCGTGCGCGGCCGCCGACCCACGCCCCTCCTCTTTCCAGGGCCCCTCCCCCTCGGTCTTCTACTGCCCGCCCGGATCCGTCAATCTGCGCTGCGCGCCCTCGCCCGGCGCGGACGCCGCGTCGCGCTCGGTCGCCGGCAAAGGCCCCGGCGCGCGCGTGCGCTGGGACGGCCGCCGCGCGCTCGCCGGCCTGGCCCCCCACCCGTCCGACGCCGGCATGCTCTTCACACTGGGCGTGGACGGGTCGTTGGCCGGCCACGCGGCCGCGCCGGGGGCGCGCGGGGGTTTGGCCTGCCTCTGGGGCGTCGCGCTCGCGCCGCCGTCGGCGCCGCTGCCGCCCGCTGCAGCCGTCGCGGGCTCCCCCGGCGCGCCGCCGCCCCGCCTCGCGGTCACTGACCACCCCGCCCGCCCCGGAGATGCGCTGGTGGCGGCCGACGCGGGCCCGGGGCGCGGCCTCGTCCTCCTGTGCGCCCCGCGCCGCGCGCCGCCGACCGTCGCCGGGCACGACGCGCCACCCGCCGCCGCCGCCCCGCTCGGCCTCGGCTTCACGGGCGGTGGGTCTGCCCTGCTCTGGGTGGGCGCGGGGCTTGGCGGGCGCGGCAGCGTCGTGGCGGCGGCGTGGGCGGTGTGGCCGGGGGCTGGCGGCCCCGCGGCGCTCGCCTGGGCGCGCACGCCGCCCCCGCCCGCCGCATCCCTGCAGGCGGCGGCTGCCGGTGGGAGCACGTCCGGCCCCGCCTGGGGCGGCGGCCGGTGCTCGCTCGCGGCGGCGCTGATCCACCCGCGCGCGGGCGCGCTTGTCCTCCGCCGCGCCGCGCCGCCCCTCCCCGGCCCGCCCGCGCCCCGGTCCCGGCTGGCGCCCGCCGCCGCCGCCGCCGCCGCGGCCTCCCTGCGAGCGCCGGTCGTCGCGTGGGCCGGGGAGGGCGTGCGCGCGCCCCCTGTCGCGGCCGTGCACACGCCGGTGGCACACGACACGGCCCCCTCCCGCACCCTCCCCGCCCCCGTCTACCTCGTCGACGGCGCCTGGCTCTGCGTCGCGCCCGCCGCGGGCGGCGGTCCGGCGCGCGTGTGCGAGCTGCCGGCGGCCGACGGCGGCGGCGCCGGCGGGGCGCCGCGCGCGCTCGCGCCGACCGCGCTTCTTCACTCGCCCTCCCGCCGCGCGTGGGCCGTCTTTTTCGATGCGCCTCCCGCGAGCCCCAAAGAGGCGCGCGGGGGGGCGTTCACTCTCTTGGTCGCGCCCGCGGCCGCCACGGCCGCGGGCACGCCCTTGGCCCCTCCCCCA
>Ga0315289_10000469_pt1 | contig 62286 bp, 43 predicted proteins | sample YL17G11_40_MG_FD_203452 | JGI IMG/M metagenome (GOLD analysis project Ga0315289, IMG submission 203452) | Sediment microbial communities from Yellowstone Lake, YNP, Wyoming, USA - YL17G11_40 | ecosystem: Environmental > Aquatic > Freshwater > Lake > Sediment | place: USA: Wyoming | collected... | reverse complement strand
CTCCGGACTCCGTACAACGCTGTGCCTCTTCGACCACACGGGCCTTGTACGCCGGTGTGAACCGCCGTCTTTGGGGCTTGGCCAAGACCTCCGGATCGGGGGTGGGGGAATCGGCGGCCCGGTTGTTGGCCCCTCCGTTCGGCTCGCCTCCGCTGCGCTGCGGCTCCCCTCTCTCCGTGGCCAACAACCTCTTGTTCTGCTTCTTATCCATAACATCCAGCATAATCATGATCTCCTTGCCCTCTACTCTAATTATTGGCAAGGAATTGTCTCACCCATTCTGACACAGAGGGGGCACGTTGGGATTGGCCAAGGCATGTGACTACTTACTCTGGTACTACAAGGATGTTGTATCTGCTAAGGTTAGAGACCTGTTTCAGCCAAAGAACCCCTTGGAGGATTCCTACTTCGATAACATTGAGCTGCGTGATGGCACACGCCGGCGAATGACGGCAGAAGAACGCTCCGGGAAGGAGCCTCTGCCTCATGGGGCGCGTGTCTTCAGCGCTCAAGGCACGCTATCATCGGGACGAACGGAGAGTTGCGTCTTCCCATTTGAGTTCCAAGGAAAGACATACTTTCCAGGCGGCAATCGGTCATGGCGGACGACGAAGGATGGCATGGAGATGCTCGCCAAGCAAGGCCGACTTATCCCGCTGGATACTTCACTTCGTGTCGTGCAGTACCTTGACGATTTCCCGTTCAAGGAGTTCAACAACATCTGGATTGACACATTCGCCGAAACCGACAAGACCTATGTGGTGCAAACGAACACCACGGTAATCGAACGTTGTCTCCTGATGACTACTGACCCCGGCGATTTGGTGCTCGATCCAACCTGCGGCAGTGGCACGATGGCATACGTTGCGGAGCAGTGGGGCCGGCGGTGGATTACCTGCGATACCAGCCGTGTTGCCCTTGCACTGGCTCGCACGCGGCTGATGGCGGCGAAGTACCCGTACTACCTGCTGGCTGACTCGCCGGAGGGCATCAAGAAGGAAGCGGAACTCACCGGCAAATTCCCACCGCCTCACAAGACGGAGGGCGACATCCGCAAGGGTTTCGTCTACGAACGGGTGCCGCATGTGACGCTCAAGTCCATCGCGAACAACCCGGACATCAAGGAGGGCATGACGCGGGAGCAGATGGACACGGCAATCGCCCGCCATGCCGACACCGAAACGCTGTACGACCAGCCGTATGAGGACAACAAGACCGTCCGCGTCAGCGGCCCGTTCACGGTCGAGAGCCTCTCGCCGCATCGGACGATCAGCGTCGAGGAGAAGAAGCAGTTGAGCGAGGCCGGAAAGGCCGGCTGGAAGATGAAGATCATCGGGCCGGATGCCTTTGCCACCATGATTATGGAGAACCTACAGAAGGCCGGGGTCCAGAATACGGTAAAGGGCGAGCGGCTGAAGTTCGACTCGCTCGATCCCTTCGCTGGGGAGTGGATTCATGCCGAAGGCAGGTACAGCGAGAAGGACGGGACGGGAAAGCGGGCGGCGATCTGCATTGGGCCGGAGCATGGGACCGTTGGGACATTGCTCATCAAAGAAGCGGCGAAGGAGGCCGTCAAGGGTGTGGGCTTCGACATACTGCTCGTTTGTGGCTTTGCCTTTGATCCCAGCGTGAACGAAGAGGCCAAGCGTTATGGCAAGCTCACCGTCCTGCCCGTACGGATGAACCCGGACCTGTCGATGGGCGAGGACCTGCTCAAGAAGACCGGGGCCGGCAACCTGTTTATGGTCTTCGGCGAGCCGGACGTCGAGATCACCAAGGGCAAAGACGGCAAGATCACGGTCGAGATCAAGGGCGTGGACGTGTACGACCCGACGACTGGGGCGATTCGCTCCTCGTCCACCGACGACATTGCCTGCTGGTTCATCGACACGAACTATAATCAGGAGAGCTTCTTCGTCCGCCACGCCTACTTCACCGGCTCGGATGAGCCATACGAGAAGCTCAAGCGTGCCCTGCGGGCCGAGATCGACGAGGCCGCCTGGGCCGAACTCTACAGCACCACCAGCCGTCCCTTCGACCCGCCGGAAGCCGGCCGGATCGCCGTGAAGGTCATCAACCACTACGGCGACGAAGTGCTGAAGGTCTACGAGGTCAAATCCAAGAAATGACAGGGAGAATCACCGGCGCCCACGGCGGCCGGCCCATAGGATAGGAGGCAGAAATGTCCGTCAAGAATGAAGAGATCGTTCAATCATGCGTGGGATTGCTCAGCAGGGTCAGAAGGCGAAAACTCCGAGGTGGCAAGCCCGAACGGGTATTTCTGAAAACCATCCGGATCAAGCTGCGGCCTCTTTCGCCTGAAGGAGTGAGCCTATCGCCACTCCTGCCGGCTGGCCGATCCGACGAGTACGGGCGATGCTATGGGCATCCTCCTCAGCGAACAGCGGTATCGCAAGGTTCTTGAGAACTGGCGGAAGTACCAGAAGGAAGGGCGGATCTGGGAGAACCGGGATATGGTGCACAACGTCGGAAGGGAGCTTCGGCGGCACCTGAGGAAAGCCGGCATCAAGCCAACCGGCAGCTTCTCGCTCCACACGTTACGGAAGTGCGCCGGGAAGAATCGGGCCGATGCTCTGCCGCCCCACGTTACCAAGGAGTTGATGGGGCATTCCTCGATCGCAACTACGATGAAGTATTACTCCCAGGTTGACGACAGCCAGCGGACACGGGCGGCGGCCGTTGTAGATGGACTGATCTCCAAGGCTGGAGAAAAAGTGACGCCCAAGACTGACGCCCAGGCCACTTTGGCGTCATAATCGCCGAAAGGGCGATGAAGAAACATGGGGATAAGTACTTATATCATCACATCTTACGCTTCAATGAGAGTGCCGGGGTTCGAACCCGGGACCTACGCATTAAAAGTGCGTTGCTCTACCTCCTGAGCTACACTCCCAAGCCCTTGCTGCTAATATACTTATGGCAACTCGCTTCTCCCGCTCGCCCCGGAGAGGACACGGTCGAGAGTCACTCTTCGAACGAGCGTACGCGTGAGCGATGCCACAAGTTCCTCTTAACCTTACCGTCATGCAGACGCTTTTGCAAGAAAATCCGGCTCCGCCCGCTTCCAACCACAATCTGCCTGGCACCTTTGCCCTGCCTGTGTTAGCATCTGCCGGTGCGCGGCCATGGACGGCCCTTCCAGCCCGAACCGCAGCTTCAGGCATTTGAAGGGCGATTCGATGAGATTAAGAGCTTGCCGCTGCATGGCAGTTGCGTGCCTTATGCTGATGGGCGGATGGAGTCGCCCAACGCGATTCATCATGCCTGGAATCCCCTGTTGCCATGCCCAGGAGCAGGAGCGACAGAAGGGCCTCTCGGCCATGATCGAAGACGTATCGGCGTTCCATCTCGGCGGTGGAGGCTTTGTCCAGACGGAGCCCTACGCCGGAATCGATGCCAAAGTGTACCCGGCGCCGGTCGTTGCCTATGAAGGCAAACGCCTCTACGTGCGCAGCGCCATCGTTGGATACCGGCTCATCACGGGCAATGGCGTGATGATCGGGCCGCAGGTGCAGCCGCGCATTGAGGGCTTTAACGGAGACGACAGTCCGTTCCTCCACGGCATGCGGGACCGGAATTGGTCGGTGGACGGCGGCGTCAATATCGAAGTGATCACGCGCGTTGGCCTGCTCGGGGTGTCTGTCGTCAGCGATCTGCTGGGCCGGAATCGTGGACAGGAGGTGGAGTTTCGCTACCTGATCATGTTTCCCCTGCTCGGGTTTCAGCTCATCCCTTCGGGCGGTGTGAGATGGAAGAGCGATAGTCTGGTGGACTATTATTATGGCGTCAGGCCCAGCGAAGCCCGGCCGGACCGTCCCGCCTACGAGGGCGAACAGGCGTTCGACCCCTTCCTGCGGCTGGTCATCCGACGCAAGCTCACGAAGCACTGGAGTCTGTTCAGCGATGCCCAGTACGAATGGTTGGCCAGCGAGATCACCAACAGCCCCATCGTCAGCAAGGACCACCAGTTCAGCATCACCACCGGAGTCCTGTACGCCTGGTAGTGCCATCATCTGGGCACGATTTTGAAGGCCACATCGTTGCCGATGTGCAGGGCATGGCCTCCCGTGGTCGTTAGTTCCGGAATCGTCACCGACAGCTTGCCGCCACGGCACTCGACCGTTTGCGGGTCCAGGTAGCGGCCGCGCCACGTGCGATAAAGCCGCACTTCGTAGTTGCCGTCTTTCAGTCCTGCGATCGTGAAGGAGTCCTTGGCGACACTCGTTTTGGCATTCACGACCCAGCCAAAGATGAGCTTGTCGCTTTTCATCGCCCAGGCGTCGGCGTCGGTTGCCTCCACGGGGATCGGTTGCAGGTCGAGGTGGGCGAAGTCGATGTCCGCCACGAATTGGCCGAAGTAGCGCATCTGGTTGGTGACTACGCTGTCGTTGAGCCAGTCCGACCAAGCCCACCAGAAGGGCGTGCAGCACAGACCGTTGGCCAGGCTGACCCACAGGGCATTATGGTACATGGCTAGGTAGCCGGGCATGCCGGGCTCGTAATAGGTGTGGTCCCAGCCGCACTCGCCGACAAGGGCAGGCTTGTCGAAGCCCTTCCAGAGGTTCTGCGTCTGGATCGCATAGTTGCGGTAGCTGTACCGCAACGGGCTCTCGTCGGCAGGATCGACTTTACCGGTCTTGGGCATCGGGTGCCCCTGGGCCTCGTAGATTTCTCGTGCAGCGATGTCGAAAATCTTGTACCCGTTGGGCCACCACTGGCCGATTCCGCCGCTCTGCGTGCCGGTGGTCGGGCGGCCGTAGGGGTCGTGGTTGTTGAAGAAGGCGTCCATTTTGCGGCTCCACTCCTCGGCGGCGGCCTTGTCACCCTTTTCCCAGCCTTCGGTGCCGTTGATCTCGTCGATAATGAACCACAGGAAAAGTGCGCGGCTGTAACCCCAGCGGGCGATGATGTAGCGATGCAGTTTCTCTTCGTATTTCCAGGCCTCCGGGCTGGCGAAGAAGCCCGTGGCGTCGGTGACCAGACGATAGGGGTTCTCGCGGTAACGGGCGTTGCCGCCGCCCCAGACGGCCTCGGAGATGAAGGAGTGGAACCAAAGGTCCCAACTGATGTAGATGTCGCGCTTTTCGCACCACTCGAAGATCTGATCGAGCCGATCCACCCGGTTCTGGTCATATTTGCCCAGGCCCGTGGTCAAGGTCTCGAGCGGCGTGTGGAAGAAGCTGATGAAGTTGCCGCCGCGTCTCTTGAGCTCATCGAGGTTCGCTTCGGTGATCGCGCCCCGATTGCGCTCGAAGCTGTCGTTGTACCAGAGGCCCACGCCGTAGAAGGACGTGCCATCGCCGTACATCAGATAGCGCTGGTTGGGCGCGATCCGAATGAAGCCATGGTGGGAGGATTCGGCGGCAGTGAAGCTGCCGGCTTGGCCTTGCGCGGTCCCTTCTTTGTCCTTCACCTTCACGAGGTATTGCCACGTCCCTTTCTCCGTCGGGGTGAAGCGGACCATCCAGGGACTTGGCTTTTGGGAAGGATTGTAGAACCCCCAGATCTTCCACGCCTTGCCGGAGGGAGCGGTGAACTCCGCCCAGAGATCGACTTGGCCGGGATCGAACGGATTCGAGTAACCTGCTTCCAGATCGATGCTCAGCTCAAACTTCTCGTAGAGGCCCACCGGCGTGGACGTGCTCGGTTGGGCGGAACGGATCGCAGGTGGGGCTGCCATCGTCGGCACCACAAGTCCCGCAACCACGATCAGAATACTCCAGATATGCTTGGACATGGTGTTCTCCTTGTTACCTATTCCACAGTGACTTCCCATTGGCTCTGCCCGCCTCTCTTCAGCGCGATCTGCTGCCTGGGCGCGGGGCGCCCGGCGGGTTGGATCGTCACATCATACGCGCCATAGAAGCCCCGGAACGTAACTTGGCCCTTTTCGTCGGTCTTGGCGTCGAGGCTGGTCTGCCATTGCCGGTGAATCAGGTCCTTCAGTCGCGTGTAGACCGGCTTGGGCTCGTAGTCCGCGCGCAGCAGGCCGCCACCGGGCAGCCAGATTTGCCGGTCGGACAGGCCCCACCAGTTGATCGAAACGACGGCCGGATGGCCGAAGCAGAGTCGGTAGAACTGCTCGGCGAACTCGACCTGGGCCTCCTCGGTCCATGTCCCTTCGCGCCAGCCGCCGGTGATCGGCTTGCCGCCGGATTGCGGGATGTACTCGGTGATGTGCAGCGGATAGCCAAGCTCGCCCAGCCGGTCGAGGGCGGTCCGGACCTTCTCGGGCGAGAACCATTCCTCACGCGGCTCGTGGGCCTGAATCCCGAGTCCCGAGATCGGCGTGCCGCGCCGTTTCAACTCCGAGACAAGCTGGTAGAAACGCTCCCGGTCCGGCTGGCGGGCGATCACGAAGTATTCGTTGAGGATCAGGTGGGCCTTGGGATTGGCCGCGTGAGCCGTTCGGAAGGCCTTGTCGATGTAATCGATGACTTCCTCCTCGACCCTTGGGGCCGGGGGCTTGGCACCGATGCGTTTCCACGCCGGGCAGTGGGTCGGTTCGTTGACGACATCCCAGATGTCGACGGCCCCGGCAAACCCACTGACCTCGCGCTTGACTCGCGCGAGCATGCGTTCCTCGGACTCCTGCGACGAAAGTTGCTGGAGCCATTTCGGCGTGCCGGCTTGGTCGGTCCACACCAGAGGGTGGCCCTTGGTCGTAATGCCGTTTTCGGTGCACCATTTCACGGCGGCAAGAGTCTCGTCCTGCATCGTCAGCCCCGGCTGCCGTTCATAGCCCGCCCAATAGAAGGGGAACACGGCGAAGTTGAACAGCTCGCCGAACCGCTGCTTCCACAAATCCGCCTGGGGCAGGTCCCGGCCCCGGACCAGCTCGAACGCGATGCAGCCGAAGAGAAACTCATGCCCGCTCTGGCGGATTTGCACGGAAGCATTCGCAACGGGTTGGCTCTGGCTGTCCTTGAAGCACAGGACCGCGTCGCCTTTGCGATGCTGTTCCGCACTTTGTTCGGCCTTAGCCAGGTACTCCGCTTCCACGGCACGTGTATCCCCGGCCTGTCCCAGCGAGCTCAGCGGCGCGGCCGCGATCAGTAGGACGACGAGCATGGTCATTCTGGAACAGCGGGATGCGTAGACTCTCATAACCACTCCTGTCATCTGGAACGATGTTGGTATTTGTCGGACGAGGATAACAAGGACCGGCAGCCTTGGAAACCCTCTCCCTGATAGTCTACCCAGATTTGTGCAAGGGCCTCTGACACAAGGACAAGCGATTGCCTCCACGTCATTGCGAGCGGAGTGAAGCAATCTCTTGCTCCTCTGCGAGGGATTGAGATTGCTTCGTCGCGGCGCTCCTCGCAATGACATACGGAGATTCATTCCGTCAGGTGCTCTGAGGAGCCTATTCGATCCGTGTTCTCACGTAGACCACGAAGGCGATGGGGAATTCGAGGGTGCCGTTCCAGATAGCTTTGATCGCCGGGTCCTCGTAGGCGTAGTTCGGGTCGGACCGCAGGACCAGCGTGCCCGCGTAGTCGCCGGGCTCCGTGAGGCCGAAGCTGCCCACGTCCACTAGGAACGCCGCGGACTTGCCGGCGCGTATGCGGATGCGCTGCGGCTGACGGTTAGCGCCTGCCGGCAGTTCCCGGCCGTCCGCCAGCCGCAGGGACAGCTCGAAGGCGACTGCGATGGGGAGCGTCTTGAATGCCACACTTGTGGACCCGCGATGGCCACGCCGGCCCGCCGGCGTCCCGTAGGCCCCGTGCCGATCCGAAGTCTCCGCGGCAATGACCGTTCGCATGGTCTTGTCCATCTGCGGGTCCGCCCTCAGCTCCAGCCGCTCGGCCTGGTCCTTCTCGATGATCTTGAGGTCGAAGGGCACGACGAATTGACACCCGTATGTCGGGCCGCGCGCGGGCGCACGTGTCGCGGGCGGACGCCCGAGGAGTCTTCTGAGGCTCATGGAGAGGCGGTCCCAGAGCGTGAACTTCCTTCCGGCGGTACTGATGACCTTGCACGTGGTGCGGATTCTCGCGTGATAGATACTCGGCTCCGTCGGCTGGGTCCAGGCATTGAGGATCTCGGGAAAACCATACAAGGTGCTCCTGGACACCCAGTTCGTATCCATCAGTCGCTTGCCGCCCCAGACGTGCTCCTGGAATTCGATTCTGTGTCCCGGGATGCTGAGGGCAAACGGTCTCTCCACGCTGATGCCGACGGATTGTCCGACGGGGTAGGCGGGGCGGGTGACAATCATGGGCTGCAGAAGCAGGGTGAGGATGCGCGCGCCTTGCTCTGGCGTGACGGCACCCTCAGCCAGCCATTGGGTGAGCCGCACGACACACGCCGGGCCCGGGGCCGCTCGGAACCCGGCGATGGTACGCTCGACACGCCAGTCGTGTATCTTCAGCACCGCCTGACCGCACACCAGCACGAGGGCGAGTACCAGAACGATCCCGAGGACAAACCGCCACAACCATCGCCCGACATGTCTGTTCCACATTGTGCCTCTTCGCGTCTTCATTTGCCTGTGTTCGGCTCCGGGGGAATCGGGAAGCGGATCGGGAATTCGAGCCTGCCGTTCCAGATGGACTTCATGGTGGGTTCGTCGAGCGCATAATTCGGATCGGGCTCGAACACGAACTTGGCCTCCTGCGTGCCGGGCTCCGGCGACACGAGCCTTCCGAGAGGCTGACTTACCGCAAAATCCCAGCCGGCATAGCCGCGCAGACGACGAAGCTCCGGCTGGTATGGCATGATCCGGGTCCCATCCGGCAGCTCAAGGAAACAGCGGAACGCCACATTGGCCGGCAGGACTTGACCGGTCACATAGAGTGCGCCCGGCCCTCCGGGGGCGTTGGACCACACCTTGGAGCGCAGGATGTCTCTCATGCGGCTGTCCAACTCGGGATCGGAAAGCAGTTGCACTTGCTCGGCCTGCGCTTCCTCGACCACGTCGATCTCCACGGGCACCTGGAAATGCACCTGGTACCACTTTTTCTCCGGGGGAGGCAGCCATGGTTCAATTTTCATCCGCGTGAGCAGGCCGCGCAGAAATCGCCCGAGAGGATTCTTGAAGTAGAACTCGCCGGAGGAAGGAGGACGCAGGAGGTACTGATACTGGACTTCCATGCGAAGCTTGCTCGGCCGATCCGGTACTACAGGACAGACCCACACATCCGGTTCCGTGCCGAACTGAATGGAAGGGTAGGAGGTCGACCGGATCTGCCCGCCGGCGCGGACATCCACGCGACACATCATCCCCGTGGGAAAATGAAGGTAGCAGGGGAGGGTGGTGCTGATGGTCGGTTTTCTGCCGACGGGATAGGCGCTGCGGGTAGCCACCGCGGGCCGCAGCAGCAGCTTGAGAATTCTGGCGGCCTGTCCACGTGTAGGACTGCGCTTATCCAGGAGGCCAACCAGCTTGTTCGCCCTTGCCTGAGAAGGATCCAAGGCAAAGCCACGGATAGCCTTCTCCACGCGGCTGTAGTTCACCGTCCACAAAGCCACCGGCGGGATAAGTACGATCCCCATGCCAACCAGGCAGTATACGAGAATCCTCTTGAGTCGTCGTTGTCCGGCTCCTGTGTTTGTCCGCCGACAACTGAACCAATGAACGGATTCACTTCGCATGCTATCTTGGTCACTTTCCACTGCCGTTCTCCTGCTGTGGCGCTTTTGACGGCGGGGCAACCGTGGATTGGATCGGGAATTCCAGCGTGCCATTCCAGATGGCCTTGATCGTCGGGTCCTTGTAGGCCAGCTCCCGGTCCGGCTTTAGAACGATGGTACCGAAGGATTCACCCCCTTTGGGAGGTCTAATGACCTGGAGATCCACGCAGAACGAGCCGGAACTCCCGGCCGGCGCCCGGAACTGCTCCGGGTACCAGCCAGGAAACGGGACTTCCCGCCCATCGGGCAGGCGGCGCATGCACCGGAAGGACACCGCGATGGGCAGGTTCCGGTAGTGGATGTAGGAGGCCAAGGGTGGAATCCCGGGACCAGGGGCCGATACTAAGGACGCGCTGTTCGCGCCGGGACTATCCATCAGGAAGGCCCTCCGCACGGCCCGATCCAGATCGGGGTCGGACACCAATTCGACCGTCTCCGCCTCCTGTGCCGCAATCACGATCTCCGTTCGGACGGCGAAGTCGCAATCATAGGTCCGCGCCGGTTCCCACCCTGCACCCGCCGCGACTCCCATCCTTCGCAGGAGCCCTGCGAAAAGACCCCATAGACGGTTGGCCCGCTCAATTCCCAGAGCATACTGATAACGTATCTCGACGGGATATGTCCCTGCCTGGGGATAGGCGCGGGGAACGCATACATTCACGGGGGCTCTGCGGAACCGGCGGGGCGTCTCATGGCCGCGGAGTACGGGCTGTCCGTCGACGGAGATCGTGCCATCGAACCACAGGATATTCCGAAAGCCAAGATCGAATGCTCTTTCCAGGTTGATCCCGACCGGTTGTCCCACGGCGTACGTTTTGCGCGCCACGATGTTGGGTTGCAGGAGTAGACGCAGGGCCCGCCGGCCCTGTTCGGCGTCGGCGGCGTGGTTGCAGATCAGTCCGACCAACTCATCCGCACGCGTTTGGGACGGCTTCGCCTCGAAACGGGCTATCGCTTTTTCCACCTGCCGGCTTCGGATCCTCGGGCCTACTGTGCTCCAGACAAGCTGCAACCCGACCGCCACAACGACAGCGATAAGAATCCAGAACAGCGTTGGACGGACAAGTCTGCGTCGCATTCGTACTCTCCCGATGTCGGTTCCCGCCTGGGAAGATCGACCTATGCTGCTGGGACGGCTGTCAACCTCCGCGGCTTGGCAGCAGCACCATTATACCGTGTTTCGTCTGTCCTTCTACCCTACGTTGCCGATCGGTTGGTTCTGGCATCGAGATGCGGTGTCGGTTATACTGGCCGCGGCTCTTGAAAGGCATATCCATGACGATGAGGCACATACCGGTCGTCTTCCTATCGGCCCTTGCCGGCGTCTGCCTGTCTGCGGCGGGCGCTCCCACTCAACCGGGCCTTGTCGAAGGGTTCCGTAATCCGCCCTTGTCGGCGCGGCCGGCGGTGTATTGGGCCTGGGTCAATGGGCTGACGGACAAGGGACAGCTCACACGTGAGCTGGAGGAGCTCAAGGCCAAGGGGATCGGCGGGGTGTATATCTTCGACGTGGGGGCGCAGGACCCGCAGAAGATCGTGCCGGCGGGACCGGCCTTCATGGGGCCGGAGTCCCTCAAGGCCATCGGACACGCCGTGCGCGAGGCGACGCGGCTGGGGCTGGAGGTTGGGCTGGTCACCTCCAGCAGTTGGAACTGCGGCGGGCCGTGGATTCCGCCGAAGTACGCGAGCATGGGGTTCTATCACAGCCGGATCACGGTGCAGGGGCCGACGCGGTTCTCCGACCCACTGCCGCTGGTCACGCTGCCCAAGAACTCGCCCCGCGACGCTCAGGGCCGGCCTCTCTTTATTCAGGACGTGGCGGTGTTGGCCGTACCGGGGCCGTGGGGCAAGACGCCTGTGATCGACGACCCCAACGCGATTGTCGATCTGACGAGCCGGATCGACGCGTATGGGCGATTGCAGTGGGACGTGCCGGACGGATCGTGGACGATCATCCGCTTCGTGTGCGCGAATACGGGGCTGCCGCTGGTGCTGCCGAGCCCGAATTCCCGTGGCTTGGCCATCGACCACTTCAATCCCGAGGCGACGCGCTACCACTTCGAGTACCTCCTCGACAAGTTGCATCAGGAGCTTGGCGATTTCAAGGGCACGGCCCTCAAGCAGATGTACGTGTGCAGCTATGAGCTGAGCGGCTCGACCTGGACGCCGGGCTTTCTCGCGGAGTTTCGGAAACGCCGCGGCTACGATATGACGAGATACCTGCCCGTGCTGGCGGGCGCCACGATGAAGGACAAGACCAGCGCCGAGCGATTTCTGTATGACTACCGCAAGACGCTCGGCGACCTGCTCGTCGATGCGTTCTACCGGACCGCCACGGAACTGTCCAACCAACATGGTCTGCGTCTGTGCGCGGAGGCGGGCGGGCCGGGACCGCCTTTGCACCAGGTGCCCGTCGATGCGTTGAAAGCCCAGGGGGCGATCGACATTCCGCGCGGCGAGTTCTGGAAGGACCACGACGTCTGGGTCGTGAAAGAGACCGCCTGCGCCTCGCACATCTACGGCAAGGGCATCGTGGACATGGAGTCCTTCACAAGCTGGCGGCACTGGCAGGATGGCCCGTTCGAGCTCAAGCCGCTGGCCGACCGCGTACTCTGTGACGGTACGAATCATTTCACGCTGCACACCGCCGCCCACAATCCCTCCGCGACCGACCGGCCCGGCTGGGTCTATCACGCGGGCACGCACGCGGGGCCGAACACGGCGTGGTGGCCCAAAGCCAAGCCGTGGATCGACTACCTGTCGCGGTGCTCGTACTTGTTGCAGCAGGGGCTGTTCGTGGCCGATGTCTGCTATTACTATGGCGACCAGGGTTTCAACTTCGTGCCGCCCAAGCGCATCGACCCATCGCGTGGTTACGGGTACGACTACGATGTCACGAATGCCGAGGTCCTCCTCTCCCGCATGTCCGTCGCCAACGGCCGGCTGATGCTGCCCGACGGACTCGGCTACGAGTTGCTGGTCCTGCCGGAGCGGGAGGACATCGACGTGGCGGTTCTCCGGAAGATTGAGCAACTGGTGCAAGCCGGCGCGACGGTGGTCGGACCCAAGCCTGCCCGGTCCAACGGGTTGGGGGAGTGCCGCCAACGGGACGTCGAGGTCCGCACAGTCGCGGCGCGGCTCTGGGGGCCGTGTGACGGCACCAAGTGCAAAGAGAATGCCTGCGGCAAAGGAAGAATCGTCTGGGGCATCAGCCTGCGCGATCTCCTCCAGGCCCGCGGCCTGGGTCCCGACTTCGGCTTCGTCTGTGACGACAAGGGATGTGACCTGGACTACATCCACCGCCGCACCGCCGAGGCCGACATCTACTTCGTCATCAACAAGCGCGAGCAAGGGCAGCAGGTCACCTGCTCTTTTCGGGTGTCCGGCAAGACGCCCCAGTTGTGGCTGCCTGACACCGGCGAGATCAAGGCTTGTCCATCCTATGAGCAGGCAAAAGGTGTCACCCGGCTGCCTTTGGAGCTTGGGCCTTTCGGCAGCGTATTCGTTGTCTTCCGGCATGTGGCCCAGCCGCCCCCGGCTGGGTTCGGGGATCGGATCACCCCCGAGGGCGGGGGTACTACGCGCGATCAATCGCGGGAAATTGGCGGCCCCTGGCAGGTGTCTTTCCCGCCGGGCTGGGGCGCTCCCGCCGCGAGGACGTTCCCGCAGCTTATCTCGTGGACGCAGGACCGCGATGAAGGCGTGAGATACTTCTCCGGCGTGGCCACCTACCGTAAGACGCTCGATCTGGCCCCCGACCAACTTGGGGTCGGAAAGCGGCTGGTCCTCGATCTGGGCCGCGTTCGCCTGGTGGCGGAGGTGTACCTCAATGGCCGTAGTCTCGGCATTGTCTGGAAACCGCCGTTTACGGTGGACATCACAGACGCGGTCCGAGCCGGTGCGAACGAGCTGATCGTCGAGGTCGCCAACACGTGGTCCAACCGGCTGGCCGGTGACGCGCGATCGGAGGGCAGAGACTTCTGCCGAACGAACATCACCAAATCCCTCACCTGGACCGTGCCCTGGGAGGACACGCCCTTGTTGGAGTCCGGTCTGCTCGGCCCTGTTCGGCTGACGGCTTTTGACAAGCGATGACCGGCACAGCTCCGTAGGGTGCGTATCACGCCAGATACAAGGCGGTGCGTGGTACGCACTCTACAGGTATTCTTACGCCCGCCAGGGTCGCTGGCGTTTGACGCCGGCGCTGAGGATCTTGCGCGCGAGGATCACGTCTTCACGGACCTGGAAATCGAACATGCCGGCGCAGATGAAGTCGGCGCCGTTCTCGTAGGCGTACTGGAAAGCCGCCTGGGGCGGGATCGCTCCGGCGGCGAGCACTTTGAACGCGATCCAGGGGATCGTGACGTTCTTCATGAATTCGACCGTCTCCTGCGGCTGGGTGCACCAGACGTTGTCGCGGTCCAGCTTGCCGCCGACGTGGAAAGGCTCCCACGTCTCGCCGCGTGGATTGAAGGACCAGTAGTTGGGACTGTGCAGGGTCTTCAGGTAGAAATCGGGCTTGAGACCCGCTTTCTCGCAGGCGATAGGCACTTGCAGGTCGTGCGTTCCGATCCCGGCGACGACGCGCGCGTCCTTGATGCACTGGAGGACTTTGGCCAGCAGATCCACCTGGCCGTCTTTCACGAGGTTGTCACTGACGTTGCCTTGCACGTACGCGCCGACGGCGCCGCTGTCCACGGCTCGTTGGATGTCCGTCCGGAAGGCTCCCAGGTCCCGCTGTCCCGGCTTGATCTGCACGATCCACTGGAGCTTGCCGCCGCGCTCGTTCCAGTACCGGGTAAGCAGGCCAATGACGTGGTCGTCCAGCCGCAGGACTGCGGTGTTGATGCCGCACTCTTCGCATAGCTCCCAAGTCTCGAAGATCTTCTCATCGGTGAAGTACTGCCGCAGCAACGAGGACACGTAAACCAGGTCCCGGCTATGGGCGTTGAAGCTGGTCAGGTTGCCGCCGACGATCAGACGCGTGATCGCCAGATGGCCGATCTTGCCCGTGGGCAGGTTGCCGGTTGAGCCGGCGGGCGCGGGTGGAACCGGCTTCTCGCGCAACTGCGCCAGGAGCGTTTGCTCTTCGAGACTCAACGCTACGGCCCCGGCGGCGGAGCCGGCCAGTGACTTCTTCAGAAAATCCCGACGATCCAGTGGACTCGACATTTCGCACCTCTTATCCAACGATCCAGAAACGGAAACAATGGAATGATGGAATACTGGAATGTTGGGGAGCGTGAGAGTTGTTCACCCATCATGCCACTATTCCAGCATTCCAATGTTCCAATCTTCATCTCACGGCGTCACTGCCAGTGGTTCGTAGAACTGCTCCGGGCGCGGGCCGAGGGTGTTGGTCAGCACGCCGAGACCCTCAATAGTACACTCGATCTGGTCGCCGGCTTTCAGGAAATTGCCCGTCGCGACGCCCACGCCGGAAGGCGTGCCCGTGCAGATGACATCGCCTGGCTCCAGGGTCATGATGTGGCTCAGAAACGAGACGATGTCCGCCACGGCGTAGATCATCTGCGCGGTATTGGCGTTCTGGCGGACCGCATCGTTGACCTTGAGCACCATCTTCAGGTTCTGCACGTCGGTGATTTCCTCGGCGGTGACGAGGTACGGCCCCATGGGGCAGAAGCCGTCCGCCCATTTGCCGTTGAGCCAATCGTAGAAGTCGTCCCAAGGCCGCTTCTGACGATTCTGCGCGAACGTCACACTCCGGGCGGAGACATCGTTGGCGATGGCGTAGCCGGCAATGTGGTTGGGCGCGTCGTCTGCATTGATGCACTTGGCCGTTTTGCCGATCACGACCGCGAGCTCCATCTCGTAATCGATCTCCCGGCTGTACACGGGCCAGGGAATGGTCTCGCCGGGGTTCAAAATGCAGGTGGCCGGCTTCAGGAAGGGCCGGGGCACCGTCGTCCGTCGGGGCGAGTCCGAGAGCCCGAGGTTGAAGCCGCGTTTGAGGGCCGCCTCTTTGATGTGCTCACTGTAATTGCCGGCCAAGGCAAGCACCTTGCCCGGCCGGAGGATCGGTGCGAGCACCTTCACCGCATCCAACGGGATTGTCTTGGCCTTTGGCCCGGCGAGTTGCCGGAGCTGATTGGAGGACGATAAGCCGCGTTCCAGAACCTCGCTGATGCTCCGGGGTGGATTCGGACCTTTCCACGCGGAGGGAATGTCCACAAGGCCGCGATCCGTCAGGATGCCACAGGAAACGGTGTCGTCACGTCGGTACGTCAAAAGCTTCACGTTTGGTTGTCTCCTCAAAGCAACCGGGGTCTGCTATCTCCGATTCCCTGCCTTCCGCAGGGCGAGAACCACAATCATAAATCGTAAATAGCAAATCGTAAATGCCTGGGTAGGGCCGATAACCATGTTTCCTGGGGTCTGCGGGCGATCGGCCGCGCGGTTTGCCTCAAGCGGGAATTGCCCGAAATCCGATGATAACAATACCGGACGATACACGTTCGGCCCCGATAAGGGGGTGTTCTTTGAAGGATGCCTACGGATGACGCTACGCGAGATTTGGACCGGCACCAGCAATTGGCTGCGGTCCCGCCGGTACGAGCACGCCGGACATTGTGAGCCGGTGCTTGATGACGATGGATTGCTGGCCATGTCGCTCGAACCCCAGGAGGATTTCGAGGGCGCCAGTTCCGCCCGCGCGGCGCACGAGCCGGTCATGGTGGGACCCCAAACGCGGCGTAGTGCGTTTGGCAGCCCGGTCAACCCGGTTACCCTGGATCGGCGGGAGCCGGCGGAGAAGCTCCAGGAGGGCTTCAACCGCCTGATCGACCAACTCGAGCAGATCAACGACCACCTCAGTGAGCAACTCACGCAGCATCAAGAGCTTATGGGCCGGGTCCGGCAGCTTCCGCAACTGCTGGAAAGCCTCCCCGCGGCGGTCGAGAACCAGAAGAACCTGACGACCCGCCTTCTCGACCAGCTTCGCGCCACGGCGGCCAAGGACCAGCAATTTCTCGAGGCGGTGGGAAAAATCCCCGCCGAGACGGCCCGGCAGACGGATACGCTGACTATGATGAATCATCAACTGGAAGCGGCCGCCGATGCCGATGTCCAACTGGCCGACAGCTTCGTCAAGTTCAAGGACACCCTGGACCGTCTCAACCACAGCACGGCCAAGAACACCGAAGGCATTGTGCAGATGAGCAGGACCTTCGCTGCCAGCGACCGCCACCTCAAGTACGTGGTCACCAAGTTAAACAAACGCTATGCCTGGGTTTTGGCCATAGCGATGACCATCTGTGGCGCCGCGATTTGCACGCTGGCCGGGATTATTCTCCACCTGACGCGATAGACGAAGTCCTTGATCGGATCGGTGGAGCCTCCAAACTGCTGCTGATGGCACGCATTGAACGCCACTGATTTGCGCACCACGACCACGCTTCGATGGGCACGTGTGGCGCCCTGGCATAACAAGGCATAAACTTATCAAACGCGGGATGAGCGAGTCCGCTACCCGGCATGATCCCAGGACAAGACCCCCCAGGTCCCTCCCGTGCTACTCTTCGATGGCCGGCGCAGGCACATCCACATTCTCTTCGGGCGGCGGACTCTGCCTGGCCAGTTTCCGTTCCTTCTTTTGCTCTTGCTTCTGTTTCTTGGCGATTTCTCTCATCCGTTTTCCCTGGCTATAGTGGTTTTTTCCCAATCTGGCCTCCTTAAAAAGGCATTTTAGATTCACAGACTACACAAAATGCAGCGCTCTCGCATCCGGCCGACCAGCACCTGCGCCACTGCTTGTACCACAATCCGCGCGATAAGTCATGGGATTTCTACGAATCTCACACAAAGCCAAAGAAAAACGGCCGATGACGGTGCTCCCCTGATGAGTTTCGACGAACGCATTCGGTAGCAGGTAGTGCCGCGACTACGCTAACTTGGTGGGCAGGATCGCAGGGCCTCTGGACCGGCGGCGCCGGCGCAGCCGGTCTGTAGCGTGCCCTCGGCCCATGCGCACTGGACTGCTATGCCATACTTGGTCATGCGCAGGAAATCCGCCATAGGCTGCGTGCTACGCCGGATAGCCCACGGTCTGGGCGAAGAGGACGCGCTGATCGGGACGCAGCTTGAACTCTTTGGGGGTGTTGGTCTTGTCGCAATTGTGGAACCAGGCGGCCAGGCCTTGCGAGGCGGCGAACAGGTAGACGTTCTGGGCGATCAGACCGACGGCACAGTAGTAGTAGGACTTCTGGATCTCCGGGTCGTTGATCCTGCGGTCCGGGTTGCCCTCCAGCACGTAGCGGGCGAGATCGACCACGTAGAAGATGTTCACCGGGGCTGTGGCCGCAGCGCCTCGGCCGGAGCGGGCGCGAAAGTCACCCGCGACGACGGGCGTCAGACGGTGGGGGACCGCCTCGTAGAGGTAGACGCCTTCCGGCAGAGCGACATACAGGTCGATTTCCTGCGAATTGCTGGCCGAGGCCGCGGTCCGGCCGGGTTTGCCGAAGTTCCCCTTCTCACGGTTGACGCCGAACGCAGCCCAGAGAAGGTTCGATAACATCTGTGGCGGCAGTTTCTCGGCACGGATGTTGCGGTTCGTCCGGCGCTCCTGCAGGGCGGCCAGGACGGACTTGCCGCCGTCGGTCTGGGGTTTGGGCAGGACGATCGGTTGCAGGTCCTGCGCGGGGCTGGAGGATGCATGCGCCAATATCGCGAGGGCCGGCACGGTTTGGATGAAGGTCCGACGATTCATCAGATTCTCCCATCATAGCTCAGGTTGACAACCGTTTATAATGCCCGGCATTCGGTTTACCGGACAGCCGGCGAGTTGACCGTATACTCGGTCCGCGTCACTCCATCCCTAACGCGGGTGCCCGGGGGCAGTTCGGGCTGAAAGTCCTTCTTCGTGAAGCCGGAATTGATCTTGAGCGTCTCCTTGGGGATCGTGATGGTGAAGCGCCACACGGGGGTGTTCCACCATTCCTTCGGGTTTTTCTCACTGGCAAAGGCCGTCCTGACGATCCGTGCCGGCAGGAAGACACCGTTGACGTCATGTAGTTCCGGGACCTCGAAGCGCCGCGCGACCGGACCGCCGGCCGACTGCCGGTCCTCGCTCTTACGAATGATCCCGCCGTGCTGAACATCCAGCCATATCTTCTCCCGGCCGTCGTAGTCAAGGACCACCGTCTGGACCCCGTACACCGTCTCCTTCTCCGGCAGAATGGTCATACGATCCGACTCGAGGAGACGGACCAGATCGCCATAGGGAGAGCGTTCCGGCTGTTGGGGCCACTTCAACGCTTGATACATCCAGTTCGCCAGCCTCGCCCTGTCGTTGTCGGCCAGAGAGATATTCGCGATTCGGTGATCGACGTCGTAAATGATCAGCTTCTCGCCGTCATAGGCGCGCACGAAATGGAGTGGTTCTTCGCTCCCGGTTCGCCAGGACAGCGAGTCCTCGACGTACAGAGGGCCACGTTGTCTAATGTGTTCGACAATCTTGGGAATCGGATCGCTCTTTCGTTCGGTGGGGTCACTGCCAAGCCTCTCGTGGATGTAGGTCCAGCGTACGTCGATGTCGGAGACTTTCGCCCGGTAGGACTTCACGAGTTTCACGAGATCGCTTGCCGATGGCCCGGGCGTGTCGGCGATCCCGGACGGGGCGGCAATCATCAAGTAGACACACAGTAGGGTAGGCCAGTAAAGCTTCATAGCAGTCATCTCCTTCCGCTTCGATGAACCGACATTTCCTGTATGACCGCGCCTTGGCAACGATGCCGATCTCCTGATGTAAAAGGATACCGCCCTTCCCACGGGGAATTCAAGTGCAAAATGCTCCCTACACCCGATCGTGTGCGACCACGAAACCGAGTCGCACACACTCGATCTTGACCAGCCTGTCTCGCAACGCCGTGAACGTCCAGTGCGTCACGCTCAGCTGTAGGGTGGGGCTTGCCCCACCAAGACTCATGTGGCCCGAGGGATCGGTGGGGCAAGCCCCACCCTACATCAGGCGAGATGCCCCATAGCGTCACTGCGAGCAGATGACGGGCGACGCACCATCTTGAGGCCGAAGAGGAAACGCAAGACGTTGATCCTGCGGATGAGCAACTCATAGAGAGCCATGATGATGACGAACGAGATAGTCGCGATGATCAGGTACTCGGCCCAGAGGCGGGTGTCGAGCCGCAGGACATAGTAGCCGACGGTCAGGATGATCGTCTGGTGCAGGATGTAGAAGGGGAGCACCGCTTCGTTGGCGTACTTCAGGAAACCGTTGCTGAAGCGCAGGTGCCGGCTCGCGAAGCCGCAGAGGGCCACGAGAATAGCCCAGCAGAAAAGGCCTCGCAAGACAGCCGCGGCGACACTGCTTTCCGTCAGGCCGTAGCGCTTGATGGCGGCGTAAGTGCCGAGGAATGTCAGGAAGGCCACAACGAGGCCGGCGAATCGATGGCGCTCCAGGGCCTGGGCCATTTCTTCGCGGCCGGCCAGCAGGAAACCGACGATGAAAATGGCGAAATAGGGCAGCAGGCTCCACCCGCCGAAGCCGCGCTGACTGAGAAGACCACCCTTGAGGGCGGGTGAGTTGGCGATGAATTCCATGATGGCGATGGGGATGGCCAGGAGGAAGATCAGGCCAGGCACAGTCACGGCGCGGGACAAGCCCGCCACCAGACGGTCGGCGGGGCGCGACTGCAAGACCAGAAATAGCGGCAGGGCGAGGGCGGAGAAGACGAACAGAAACTCCAGGTACCACAGGTGAACGCCCATCCAGGCGAAGTTGCCGCCGAGACCGAACCAGCCTTCGAAGTAGTGCGGGTACCAACTCCAGAAGGAGCCGGAGTACTGGCCGTGGCTGACCCGCTCCAGGTAGACCTGCCAGGGGGCGATGATGACGAAGATCCCGAACACCAGGGGGACGACCAAACGTTTGACTCGCGAGCCGAGGTACTGCCGCCAACCCTGGCGGGCGAGGGCATGGTACGCCCCGATCCCCGACAGGATGAAGAACAGCGGCATCATCCATTGCACGGTGATCATGACGATCATGCTGACGGCCGGAGTTGTCCGTAGACTCTTGACATGCCAGCCGTCGGTATCGAAAAAGCGGGCATTGTGGAAAAGGAATACCACCATCATGCCCAGGACCCGCAGCCAGTCGACATCATACCGCCGGGTCAGTTCCGGTCGACCGAGCGGAGGAATGGGGCTTGTTTGCGCCATATGTTTCGCCTCTCCGTACGGAGTAAGTTGTCGCCTTTCACAAGTTGTGCGGTGGTAGATTGCTTCGCTCCGCTCGCAATGACATGCGGTGTGCACTTATGTCATTGCGAGGAGCGAAGCGACGAAGCAATCTCCTCGCCATAATCGCGGGCCTTACGGAGTATGGCGTCATGTCCCAAGCACCTGGCGGAGGATTTCCATCGTCCGCGCCGTGGCCCCCTGGTTCTGACGAATCACTGCTTGTCCTGCCTGGGCGATTTTCCCGGCATAGGCCGGGTCGGACAAGCATTTCTCCATGGCTTGTTGCAGGCCGTCCTTGTCACTGACCTGAACGGCCCCCTGGCCTTGCAGCAGGACCTCCACCGTCTGGCGGAAGTTGAAGGTGTGCGGGCCGAAGAGCGTGCACTTACCGAGGGCCGCGGCCTCCATCATGTCCGAGCCGCCCATCGGCACGAGCGAGCGGCCGACGAAGATCACGGTGGCCAGCGAGTAGAACTTGCGCAAATCGCCCATCGTGTCCCCGAGGATCACGGCTTTGCCATTGTCGGTGGGTCGCGATGTTGTGCCTTTCAGTTGGCTGTAGCGGACCAGCGGGAATCCCATCCGCTCGATCAGCTCCGCGACCTCGTTGAACCGTTCCGGCTTGCGCGGCACGACGGCCAAACGCACGCCGTCGAACCGGCGGTCCCGGAGGAGGGATTGGTAGACGTCGAGGACGATCTTCTCTTCCTCGTCGCCGGTGCCGCCCGCGACCCAGAGTTTCGCTCCCCCGAGATTCAACTGCCCGGCGAGCGATTCCGCGCCCTCGACGCGGTCGGCCACCTGGGCGGTGTCGTACTTCAGGGAGCTGGTCACGAGCACCCGCTCCGTGGGGCAGCCCAGCTCGCGAAAACGCTCGGCGTATTCCGGCGTCTGCGCCAGGACGCGGTCGAGCTTGCCGAAGAAAGTGCGCGTGGCCCACTTGATTCGGCGGTAGCGGGCGAAGCTGCGGTCGCTGATGCGGCCGTTGACGACGAGCACGGGGACATTTCTCTCGTGGGCGGTGAAGACGAAGTTGGGCCAGACCTCCAGCTCCATCAGCAGGCAGACGGTGGGCCGGAGGCGGTCGAACGCCCTGCGCGTGACCCACGACAGGTCGAAGGGGAAGTAGAAGACACTCCATTTTTGGCCGAAGAGCTTGTCGGCGCGGGCGAAGCCGGTGTCCGTTGTCGTGCTGATCACGATTTCAAAGCCAGGGAGTTGCTTCTCGATTTGGGTAAGGAGGGTCTGGGCCGCATTGACCTCGCCCATACTGACCGCGTGGAGCCAGATACATTTCCTCTGTGGGTCCATGCGCGTAACACGGCCGAACCGCTGTCCCCAGCCGGTGCGGTAGCGTCCGTGCCGGAGCACGCGATAGAGCACCATCGGACTGACGGCGATCCCCGCCAGCACATACACCACATCCAGGAGCAGTCTCATGGAAAGTCCTTCAGCACTCCATTGCATCGTTGAAACTGGCGCTATGATATGCACCGGATGCGGGGATGTCAAACCAAGCGCGGCGTGGCCGGCTTACGGTGCGCCCGTAAGGGCATCGGAGAGAGTGTAAAGTTTCAAGTGTGAAGTTTGAAGTCAGAAGGGTCGATGCGTGGCCCGTCCCACTTCACACTTCAAACTTGAAACTTCAAGCTTAAGACGTCACTCGGGTCTTCTCACGGCGTTGCGTCGAACGGCTCTTTCCCCAGCATGTTCACCCAGGAATCCATGAAGGCTTCCAGATCGCGGGCATCGATGACCTCATCGAGGAAGAGATCGCAACGGGGATTCCACGCCGGGTCGGCCGGGGTGGTCTGCCACGCGGCGGCGAAGACCGCGAAGTCCATCCCGGTCACGATGCCGTCATCGTTGAGGTCGATGTAGGCGTACGGCACCGGGTCCGAGAGGTGCAGAAAGCCGGAGCCGCTGGTCGTCGGCTCCAGGACGACGTTGCGATTCCAGAAGAAGTTCATGCCGAGGATGCCGTCGAGCGAGCCGCCTTCGGGCGACTCCATGTCGAGCACGATAAAGGGGACGTGCGCGAACTCCAGGGCCCCGCCCAGCGCGTCGATGCGGACATAGTCCAGGTAGTAGCCGGGCACCTCGTTGGAGCCACCCACGCCACAAATCTGGGCGGTGAAGTCCGGCTCCAGGGGCAGATTCAGCTTGGCGGCGAGGTTCGAGCTGATGATCGAGCTTTGGGCGCCCGTATCGACGAGCATCCGCCCCGTCCGCAGGATGTTCAGCGGCCCGGGCTGGCCCTGTAGCACACCGACGTCGGCGAAGAAGGAGCCGCCCGTCGGGAGGGTCATGGCACCCATCGACAATAGAGTCGGCGTCAAGGGGAGCCACTCGCCCAGAATGTTCTCCCAATCGCTTAGATCGGGGAACGCATAATAGCTCGCTGTCGCGACCGGCGACAGGCCGCCGAGTTCCATCGGGATCTTGTGGCGGTACACTGCGGGTGAAGGCGTGTACGAGTCGGTGATTTGAATGTCCGGGCCGATGTAGGTCTTGCCGCGGACCGTGACCCGGCGCGGCTGGTCCACGTGGATGATCGTGGTGTAGAAGGCCAGCAGGGGGGTCCCCACGAGGGCCGAGACATCTTCGCCGTTTTCACAGGAGATCGCGGGGGAGGCCAGGGCCGCGACGTTCGTGTGCCCGACCAGCTTGGTCAGATCCAGTTGGCCGTTCGGGTCTATCGCCCCCAAGCCGGCGGCAAAGACGCCAAGGGGCTGGGTGATCGTCGTATCCGTGGTCCCGCTGACCCCGCCGATCGGAAACGCGCTGGCCGTCAGGTAGCGGCCTTTCAAGCCCAGGATCTGGGCGCTGTCCCCGGCCGCGAGATCGACCACCGAGCCGGTGTCCAGGATGCCGACGACGAAGTTCTGCTCTGCCGGGGCATTGAGTGGCTTGCCGACGTAGGAAGATGCCAGCGCGTGTTCCCAATCGAAGTCGTCCGAGCTGCGCCGGTCGGAGGTGACGATAGCCACCAGCGGCGAGAAGCCGGCCACCGGCGGCTGGGGCAGGGGCGCGGTTTCCGCGGCGGTGTGAATGTCCTGCGCCGGCTGGGGTGATTTGTCCGAAGGCGTCACGGCGGTGATTCTCAGGCCGTTTGCCAGGCGGATACCAGGATTTCGCGGGACGATCGGGGTCGTTCCGGCCCCTAGTCCGATATTCACATACAGTGCGATGACGCCCGTCAGGATCAAGAGCCGCTTAGCCATTGCTCGACCCTCCTATATAAAGATGTCGTCCTTCACCCCCGCACTGCCTATTATACCAGTCTGGAGGGTGCCCGTGCAAAGAAACCGCCCGCCGGCCGTGGCGCTCGCCCCCTGCGAGAGCCCGGCCGGCGATGCACCCAGAAGGTAGTGCCACACCGGGACTCGTTTGTGACGGTCACCGCAGGCCCAAAAGGAAATTCGCTCGATTGGAACCGGGACATTTGCTATACTGGTGGCATGGAATCCAGGAGGAGAAAGTCGGTGAGAGCACCAGGAATGTGGAGCAGTCACCCCCACGCCAAGGCTTGCACGCTGGTGGTTTTGGGCCTTTGCCTTCTCGTATCCTCGCCAGGCTGGTCGAAGCCGGCGGTGGTCATCAACGAGGTCATGGCCTCCAATACGAAGACCCTCGCCGATCCCCAGGGGGACTTCGACGACTGGATTGAGCTGTACAACGCGGGCGACGCCCCCGTCGATCTGACCGGCATGTACCTGACCGACGATGCGGGCGTTCCCCGGAAATGGCGGATTCCCGCGGGTCTTCCCGGTCTGCGCGGCGGCACGGTCATTCCTCCCAAAGGCTATCTGGTCGTCTGGGCCGATGGGGACGTCCAGGAGGCCGGCCTGCATGCGAGCTTCAAGCTGGGTGCCGACGGCGAAGAGGTCCATCTGTTTGCCGCCGACGGCGTTACTCTGATCGACAGCCTGGAGTTCGGCCGACAGATGGCGGATGTGTCCTACGGCCGCTATCCGGACGGCGGCCAGACCCTGCGCTTCTTCGGAGTCCCCACGCCGGGTCGAACGAATAGTGAGGGCTACCTCGGCGAGGTGGCGCCGCTGCGGTTCAGTCACGAACGGGGTTTCTACAGCAGTGCCTTTGACGTGACGATCGAGACGGCGACGGAAGGGACGCAGATTGTCTATACGCTGGATGGGTACGCTCCGCACGAGGCGCGGGCGACGACGCCTCCCGCCCGCAGCACCACCGGTCGCCGGCCGGGTGGGGCAGAACCGGCGCCTGCCCCAACGGACCCGGGGGCCAGCCTCTACAGCGGCCCGATCCGCATCAGCAAAACGACCTGCCTGCGCGTGCTGGCCGAAAAGCCCGGCTGGAAGCCGACGCCGGTCTACACGCAGACCTATATCTTCGATTCCCGCCCGGAGTTGCAGACGCTTCCTGTGGTCTCGCTCGTGGGCGGCGCCGGCACCGTCTTCTACGAGCCCAACGGCGTCATGGCCATCGTCGGCGGCACCTACACCGGCGGGGTCTGGGGTCCCTCGGGTCCCGACAGCTACAATAATATCCTCGACCGCGAGCTGGAGCGGCCCGTCTCGGCGGAATGGCTCTTCTCGGGCGATGACGGGGGATTCCACGCCGATTGCGGGCTGCGGGTCCACGGCAGCCCGTATATCCGGCCCCGCTATGTCCGCCAGAGCGGCTTGTGGTCGGGGAGCGGCAAGATCAGCCTGCGGCTCTATTTCCGGGGTGAGTACGGGCAAAGCCGGCTGGAATACCCGCTGATTCCGCAGTCCGACGTCGAGCAGTTCGCGACCGTGGTCCTGCGGGCCGGCCATAACGACGAGACCAATCCTTTCATCAAGGATGAACTGCTGCGCCGGCTGCACAAGGACATGGGCCAGGCGGCCTGCGTCGGTACCTTCGCCAATCTCTTCATCAACGGCGAATACAAGGGCTTCTACAATCCGACGGAGCAGGTCAAGGAGGAGACCTGCCAGCAGTGGTTCGACAGCGACAGGTCCTGGGACGTCATATCTATGAATGGCGTCCGCGACGGCGATTCCGTGTCCTTCGACGCCATGATCAGCTATGCCCGCGGCCACAATCTCGCGGATCCTTCCTATTACGCCGAGATGTGCAAGAAGCTCGACGTGGTCTCCTTCATCGACTATCTCATCATCCGCCTGTGGCCCAACGACTGGGACTGGCCCCAGAACAACTGGTCGGCCGCCTGCGAGCGTTCCGCGACGGGCCGCTGGAAGTTCTTCGTCTGGGACGCCGAGGGCACGTTCGAATCGTCCCAGTTGCAGCTCGACCGATTCAACGAACTCAGCACCCAGGGCAATGCCAATGGGTATCTCTACCAGGCTCTCAAGGCGAACTCGGATTTCCGAATGCTCTTCGCCGACCGCATCTACAAGCACTTCTACAACGGTGGGGCGCTGAGCGATGAGAACATTCAGAAGCGGTTCTCCGAGCTGCGCGGCGAGTTGCTGAGCGTCATCCCGAACATGACCACGTACATTATCGACACGTGGACGCCGAACCGCCGCCCCATTTTCCTGAATGCCTGTACGCGGGCGGGCATGTACACGTTCGGCGGCCCCAGCTTCGCCGTCAACGGCACGCCGCAGTACGGGGGACAGGTCTCCCCCGGCGATCGGTTGTCCCTGAGTCTCGTTGACGGCCGCGGGACGATCTACTACACCCTGGATGGGACCGACCCGGCGCAATCCGGGTTGGCGTTGGGGCCGACCATGACCCCGCTGGTAACGAGGGACTCCCCCAAGCGCATCCTGGTCCCCACGGGACCGCTGGTGAGCGACTGGCGCAGCGCCCGGGGGTTTGACGATTCGTCGTGGCTGTCTTCGTCCGGCCTTCCCGGCGGCATCGGCTTCGGCAGAGGCTCCGGCTATGAGTCTCACATCAGCGTCAATCTGGGCAACCGGATGTTCAACATCAACGGCTCGTGCTACATCCGGATTCCCTTCCAATTCAACAGTGACAAGGGCGACCTGGATGCCCTGGTCATGCAGATCCAGTACGACGATGGTTTCGTCGCCTACCTCAACGGCAACGAGGTCGCGCGGCGGAATTTCGTCGGTGAACCCGCCTGGGACTCGACGGCCACGGCCGGCCACAACAACGCCGACGCGATTGTCTTCGAGCTCATCGATCTGTCCGCCCACATCGGCAAGCTCCGGCAGGGCGACAACGTCCTGGCCATCCAGGGCCTGAACGTGTCCGCCAAGGACAGCGACTTCCTGATCGGTGTTGACCTGACGGCCAGCCACGAGGACACCCGCGAGGGCCCAAGCGGCCCGCAGACGTATCTCGGTCCCATTACTCTGACGCGCACCACGCAGGTCAAGGCCCGCGTCCGGGGCGGCAATGCCTGGAGCGCCTTGGCCGAGGCGGTCTTTGCGGTCGGGCCGGTGAAGGACAACCTCCGGATCAGCGAGATCATGTACCACCCCGGCGACGCAGGCCGGACGGGTGACCCGAACAGCGAGTACATCGAGCTGACCAACATCGGCGCCGAGCCCCTCGACCTGAGCTTCGTCCAGTTCACGAAGGGCGTCCGCTTCACCTTCCCCCATCTGCAACTGGCGCCGCACGCGTTCTGCCTGGTGGTCAAGGATCGAGCCGCCTTCGAGGCCCGCTATGGCCCCGGTCTGCCGGTGGCCGGTCAATACGCCGGAAGCCTGAGCGATAACAGCGAGCAGATCGAGTTGCAGGACGCCGCCGGGGCGATCATTCACAGCTTCCGTTACGAGGACAACTGGTCCCGCACGACGGACGGTTTGGGCTACTCTCTGACGGTTCGGTATCCGGGTGCGCCCGTGACCTCCTGGAGCACGGAGGACGCCTGGCGCCCGAGCGTGATGCCGGACGGCTCGCCGGGGTCGGACGACAGCGGCGTCATCCCGGCGGCCGGGGCGGTCGTCATCAATGAGTTGCTGGCCAATCCTGCCGGCAACGGCCACGACTGGATCGAGTTGTACAACACGACCGGCCAGGCGATCGACATCGGCGGCTGGTTCCTCAGCGACGAGGCGGACCGGCCGACCAAGTACGAGATTGCCAAGGGCACCAGTCTCGCGCCGCACGCTTACCGGGTGTTTACAGACGACCGGCACTTCGGCAACCCCGGTGACCCCGGCTGCCGCGAGCCCTTTGGCTTGAGCCGGACCGGCGAGTCCGTGTTCCTGTGCTCCGGCGCCGAGGGGCAGATCACCGGCTACCGCGAGCGCGTCAAGTACGGTTCCTCCGATGCCGGCGTGACGTGCGGACGGTACGTGGATAGGGCGGGCGGTGTGCATTTCGTGCCGTTGCGGGAGGCGACCCCCGAAGCGGCCAACGCCGATCCGGCGACCAGTCCCGTTGTCATCACCGAAGTCATGTACCATGCGGAAAGTCCCGGCGATGTCGAGTACGTTGAGCTGCAGAACGTCAGCAGCGCCGAGGTCGTGTTCTACGACGTCGTCGAAGGCACCCCGTGGCGTTTCACCGGCGGCCGGGATGTCGAGCTATTGTTCCCGGAGGACCCGCCGATCAGTTTGTCGCCCCGCGGCTATCTGTTGTTGACCAAGGACCGCACCCAGTTCGAGAGCCGCTACGGCATCTTTCCGTCGATGCCCATTCTCGAATGGGGTATGGGTAGTCTCAGCGACTCCGACGCGGCGATCGAGCTGAGCCGGCCGGGCGAGCTCAACGGCAGCCTCCGCGCCTGGATCGGCGCGGATGGCGTGACGTACAGCGACGGCGCGCGGGACAGCGCTTTCCCCGCCGGTCTGGACCCCTGGCCGGTTCAAGCCGATGGCGGGGGGCAGTCACTGACCCGCATCGATACGACCCGCTGGGGCGACGATCCTCTCAACTGGCAGACGGCGGCCCCTTCGCCCGGCGCCGCCCGACAGCGTCCCATCCGCTGAGGCACGCCCGTTCGGAGTACCGGCTTTAGCCGGCTCGCCGGCCTCAGCATCCGCTGCCAGCATAGGCTCGGAACCGGCTAAACCTTGATGAAGGTCCTCTTGCGGTACATATAGAAAAGGATGAGCCAGAGGATGGCGAAGCCGGCGACGGCACGGGCGAAGTCATGCCAGGTGCCCGTCCATTTGGACAGGCCCCGCACGAAGATGTCGCCCAGGACGCGGAAATCGAACACGTGCGTCGCCATGTAGACGGCGATGGCGTTCATGCCGATGACGACGAAGAGGAACGACCAGCGGCGCAGACGCAGCACGTCGATAACCAGGTAGAACAGGCCCAGCAACAGCAGGCTCCAGCCCCCCGCGAACAGGACCATCGAGCCGGTGAAGAGGTGCTTGATGATGGGGAAGATGTGTCCCCACCCCCAGCCGATGACCACACAGGCGGCGCCGGCGCCGAGCAGGATCAGCACTTTCCTTAGCTTATTCAGATCGGACCGCAGCAACTGGCCCGCGAGCACTCCCATCATCACCATGGCGCCAAAGGCCATGCTGCTGAGGATCCACGTGTAGGGGGGATTGGTCCCATCCTGGTAGGGGCCGAGGATCAACCGGTCGATGTAGATGGCCAGATTGTCCTGCTGGCCGAAGGGGTCGGTGCCTTGGCCGGGCACCGGGACGAGCATCAGCAGACCCCAATAGAGCAATAGCAGGGCGGCCGTCACAACAAACTGCCAGCGCAGCCGCAGGTTCAGCAAGAGGATGGAGGAGATGAGGTATCCCGCCGCGATGGTTTGGAGGGTGTTGCTGTACAGGTGGAATTTGGGCAGTTCGTATTCGAGCAAATGACCTTGTGCGATCATGCCCAAAACCCACAGAATGACGACCCGGTAGAGGACGTGCAGGTAAATCCTGCCCTTGCTCTCGCCGCGTTCGAGTCTTAATGGCGAAGGAAAAGGGCATGGCCGTGCCGACCACGAACAGGAACAGGGGCATGATCAGGTCCCACGCCGTGAAGCCCGCCCAGGGCGTATGCTCGATTTGGGGCATGATGTACCGGTTGAGCCATTCGCTGTGCAGGCCCTTGCCCAGACTTCGGACAATCTCGTAGCCCCCGATAATCCAAAACATGTCGAAACCTCGCAGCGCATCCAGCGACATCAGCCGCTCCCCCGCAGCGCCGCTGCGCAGCAAGTCGGCGGCCACGGCCGGGCGTTCCTCCGGTGAATTCATAGGCGCATCTCCAAAGCCCCGGTTCAGTTTTGCGTCGTCCGTTGGGACCGGCCCCCAAAATACCCGCAGCCATTGTCCAACGCAATCTTCATTGGCAGGCCGGGGCCGCCGATACAGGGAGGATGCAGCATTTGGATCGTTTTCACTTCAGACTTCCAAATTTTTGTAACGGGGGTATACTCTCTGACCACCTATGGTGTGGTGGTGTCGTTTGTTGGGTCCCCACGCGCGATGGGTCGTGTTTGGGAGGCCCGCTCCGCCAACAAAACGGATCGGAGCCGGCAACTGAATGCAATGAGTTGGAGTTGGGAGACGTCTACTATTGCAGGTGGCCCCGCGCCGACGTACAGCCGCGGTTTGAACATCGACCCTCGGTACGTGCAGCATTGGAGGGGGCCTGCAACGCGAAAACCCGCGTTCGGGCACCCCAAACCGCGTCTGAGAAGTCGGCGCGACCGGCCGCCCGTGGGAAGGGACCCCTGGTGCGATGGGAAGGGGCCCGCCAACGTGCCGTTCGGCGTTGGGGACCCCGAAGCCGAGCCAGGACGCAGAAAAGCGCGTTCGGGGCCAGTTGCCGGCGTGGGTCTTTCGCCGCCGGGCGACCCGCGGCCCGAGCGGATGTGAGAGAATGACGGTTTTTCAATGGAACGGGGTATCCTGTGCAGGTAAGTCAACGAGTTAGCAGTCCCAGGAGTTGTTTGCGTTTTCTCCTTGCCACGTTGTTGCTCGGGACTCTGGTCGCAGCCGGTTGCCGGAGCCCGGGACAGTATCGGGAAAAGGCTGATAAGGTAGCGGACAACATCATCGCGCAAAAGCAACAGGAAGCCACCGGCAAGACGGAGCCACTCGAGGTCGAGCGGCCCAGCGACATCCTGCGTCGCCGGCTGATCGAGGCGCAGAATCTGCCTGTCTCCAGCACGGCGTCGCTGGGGACCGATCAGTTGAAGCCGATCGCCCATTGGCCGAAGGATTCGTACCCCTCGGAGCTCCATTCCGCGGATGCGAATATCCCGATCGATCCGAACACGGAGTTGAAGATTTCCATGCTCGACGCCCTCCAGATCGCGGCGCGCAACAGCCCGGAGTATCAAGCGCGGAAGGAAGACGTTTTTCGCGTGGCTTTGGCCCTCGATCTGGAGCGCAACAGCTTCCGGAATATCTTTGCGGCCGGGACCGATCACGCGATCGCCATGAGCACGACCGCGGGAGGAAGGACGGTCACGAGCGCGACCAATAGCGGGTCGGCCCAGGTGAGCCGCTTGTTGAAGAGCGGCGCCGCCCTGACCGCGGCCGTGGGGCTGGATCTGGTCAACTTGTTGACCCAAGGGGGCGCCTTCTCGAGGGGTGTGCGGTTTGATACCTCGGTGTCGATCCCGCTGCTCCGCGGCGCGGGCCGGCACATTGTGACCGAGCCGCTGACCCAGGCCGAGCGCGATGTGGTCTACGAGATCTGGGATTTCGAGCGGTACAAGCGGACCTTCGCCGTCAATGTCGTCACCAGTTACTTGAACGTTTTGCAACAGTTGGACTCGCTCAGGAACAACGAGGCGAACTACAAAAGCGCGGTTAAGTCGGCGCGATCCTCCCGCCGGCAAGGCGACGCCGGCCGGCTCAAGCCGATCGACGTGGACTTGGCGGTCCAGCGGGAACTGCAGTCGCGCCAAGGCTGGATTTCGGCGAAACAGCAGTACGAGAACCGCCTGGATACGTTCAAGGTCCTGATTGGACTGCCGGCGGATGCCCGGATCAAGCTGGATCCGAATGATCTGGCTCCGTTGCGGGAGCGAGGCAACGTTTATGTGGACGCCATGAAGACGGCCTACAAGGCGGCCGCGGCGGAGACGGCTCCGGCCGCCGATGCCGAGGTGGAGCTGGTACCGCCCAGTAAAGAGGACGCCGGACCCTATGAGATCGATGAGGCTGTGGCGATCAAGCTGGCCCTGGAGAATCGCCTGGACTTGCGCGTGGCGAACGGCACCGTCTATGATGCCCAGCGGCAGGTGGTCGTTGCGGCGGATGCCCTGCGGGCCGGTTTGAATCTGAGGGGCAGCGCGGCCTGGGGAGGCGCCCCGCGCAGCGCCGGCGAAAGGGACGTAGGAATCGATTTGCGGGACGCGGCCTACTCCAGCACGCTCGCGTTCGATCTGCCGATTGAAAGGACCCGCGAACGCAATAATTACCGCAACAGCCTGATCAATCTGGAACGGGCCACACGGAGCGTGCAGACGCTGGAAGATCGGATCAAGACGGATATTCGCGGCGAGTTGCGGACCCTCATCGAGTCGCGGGAGAGTCTCAAAATCAGCGCCCAATCGGTGGTCATTGCGGACAACAGCGTACGCAACGCCGAAATGCAACTGGACGCGGGGCGGCTCCAGATCCGCGACTTGCTGGACACGCAGGACCAGAGGCTGGCGGCCCAGCTCAGTCTGACCGCCGCCATCATTCGTTACCGGACGGCGGAGTTGCAGCTCCAGCGCGATCTGGATCTGCTCGCCATCACACGAGAGGGATTGTTGAAGGAGCTCTCACCAGGAGAGATCAAACATGACAGCTAGCCTTACCAATAAAGCCAATGGTGTTCTCGGAAAGAAATCCTACAAGATGATCGGCGTTGCCGCGCTCGTCGTGGCCGTCGGCTTGGTTGTCATCTGGCTGAAGGTGGTTCGCGGCAGCGAGGACACGGCGGCCAGCGTGGCGACGTTCGTCGCCAAACGCGGACCGCTGACAATCAGCGTTCTGGAAGCCGGAGCCCTGAAAGCCAAAGACCCGGAGATCATCCGCAACAACCTCGAGGGCCGGGCCACCATCATCTCGATCATCCCCGAGGGCACTCGGGTCAAGCAGGATGACCTTCTCGTCGAGTTGGACGTCAGCACGTTGGTGGACACCCGGGTGGACCAGGTGATCCGGGTGAAGAACGCCGAGGCGTTCTTCATCAATGCCCGGGAGAGTCTGGCCATCCAAACGAGCCAGGCGGCCAGCGATGTGAACCTTGCTGAGCTCAACCTGTTCTTCGCGAAACAGGACCTGCAGAAGTATACGGGCAACGGCGGGGAGTACGCGAACCTGGTCGCGGCCGCCGAGGGCAAGATCAAGCTCAGCGCGGAAGAGAAGACCAAGGCCAAAGACTTCCTGGATTGGTCCCAGAAGCTGTTCGATGAGAAGTATTTGTCGAAAACACAGCTTCAGGCGGACCAGTTGGCCCTGCAGCGGGCGGATCTGACCCTGCAGGTGGCGAGCAACGATGCCAATCTGCTGCGGCAGTACATGTACAAACGGCAGTACGCCAAGCTCACGAGTGACGTCAACCAGGCGGTCATGGCCCTGGATCGGACGAAGGCCAAGGCCCGCGCCAATATCGCTCAGGCCAACGCCGATCTGGCGGCCAAAGACCAGGAGTATCAGCGTCAGCAGGAGAAGCTGGCAAAGATCGACGATCAGATCACGAAGGGCAAAATCTACGCTCCGACGGAGGGAATGGTGGTCTATGCCACCAGCAGCCGGGGCGGCGGCTTCCGCGACGACCGGCGTCCGTTGGCCGATGGCGTCGAAGTCTTCGAGCGGCAGGAGCTCATCTATCTTCCCAGATCCACCTCGACGGTGGCCGAGGTGGACGTGCACGAGGCGAGCTTGCAGAAGGTGCGCGCGGGTCTGCCGGCCATTGTGACGGTCGATGCGCTGCCGGGCAAAAAGCTCATGGGCACGGTCTCGCGGATTGCCCCGTTGCCCGATCCCCAGAGCATGTGGATGAACCCGGATTTGAAGGTCTATAAAACGGAAATCGCGCTCGACAGCAACGATCCCTCGCTGCGCAGCGGCATGAACTGCAAGGCGGAGATCATCGTCGAGCAGCATAACGACACCGTGTACGTGCCGGTGCAGACCGTCCTGCGGGTGGGCGGGCAGCCTACGGTCTACGTCCTTAACGAAAACGGGGACTCGGAGGAGCGCAAGGTCGAGATCGGCCTGGACGACAATAGCATGGTCCGAATTGTCAGCGGCCTGACAGTGGGAGAACTCGTCCTCTTGACGCCCCCGTTGAAGGCGGGGGCGGTGGAGCCCGGGTCGAAGCTCGCCGGGGTCCAGGGCACGGACGCCAACGACATGGCGCAACAGATCAACGCAAAGCTCAAAGCGGCCAATGAACCTGCGCCAACAGTGCAACGCCAGAAGAACGGCGCTCCAGGACAGGGGACGGAGGCCGCCGGTGAGGCGGGGCAGCGACGCGGCGGGCGCGGGGGCATCCAGCAGATCTTCTCGGCCGAAGAGATGGCCAAATTCAAGAACATGTCCCAGGAAGAACGGGATAAGCTGTTTCAGGAACGCATGAAGAACCTGACCCCCGAACAGCGGGAGGCGATGCGCCAGCGCAGGAGCTCGAGCGGTCAGGGAGACTCCCAAGGTCCGGGCGGCGGTCCCGGCGGTGATCGGGGCGGCGGCCGCGGTCCGGGCGGCGGTGGCGGGGGCGGCGGTCGGGGACCCAGGTAAACGTGGAGGAGGACTTGACCGGGGAGAAAGGCTACAATGATAAGAGTCTTCGCCGGGAGCAGCCGGAAATGACATCTCGTGATGACAGGAGCAAGAGGGACGCGAGCCGGGGACGCAAGCCCTATCGCATCGTGGGCACGGCCGTTCTGCTCGCGGCTGTCGGTCTCGTTGTCCTCTGGCTCAAGGTGGTTCAGGGCGGTGAGGACCCGGTGAGCAGCGAGCCGACGGTGGCCGTCAAACGCGGACCGCTGACCATCAGCGTTCTGGAAGCCGGGGCGCTGAAGGCCAAAGACCCGGAGATCATCCGCAGCGGCCTGCAGGGCCGGGCGTCGATCATCTCGATCGTTCCGGAAGGCACGCGCGTCAACCAGGGCGATCTCCTGGTCGAACTGGACGTCAGCAAGCTCGTCGACCACCGGGTCGACCACGAGATCATGGTGAAGAACGCCGAGGCCTCCTTCATCAATGCCCGCGAGATGTTGACCATCGTCACGAGCCAGGCGCAGAGCAACGTGGAACTGGCCGAGCTCGCGCTGGCGTTTGCCAAACAGGACCTGGAGAAGTACACGGGAAAGGGCGGAGAGTACGACAACCTCGTGGCGGCCGCGGACGGCAAGATCAAGCTCAACGCGGAAGAGAAGACCAAGGCCAAAGACTACCTGGATTGGTCCCAGAAGCTGTTCGAGGAGAAGTACCTGTCCAAAACTCAGCTTCAAGCGGACCAATTGTCGCTGCAACGAGCGGATCTGAACCTGCGGGTGGCGAGCAATGATGCCAATCTGCTGCGGCAGTACACGTACAAACGACAGCTCGCCAAGCTCACCAGCGACGTCACGCAGGCCGAGAGGGCCCTGGAGCGGGCGCAGGCGCGGGCCCGCGCCAACATTGCCCAGGCGACCGCGTCCCTGGCCGCCTACGAGCAGCAGTACCGCCGCTATCAGGAGTTGCTGGTGCGTCTCGACGATCAGATCCGCCAGGGCGAGCTTTACGCGCCAACGGACGGCATGGTCATCTACGCCACCAGCAGCAGCATGGGCGGGCATTCTCACGATGATCGCCGGCCATTGGCGGACGGCGTCGAGGTCTGGGAGCGGCAGGAATTGATCTATCTGCCGCGCACCACCTCCATCATCGCGGAGGTGGCCGTGCACGAGGCGAGCCTGCAGAAGGTGCGCGTGGGCCTGCCGGCCGTCGTGACCGTCGATGCCCTGCTGGGCCGGAAGCTCATGGGTACGGTCACGCGGATTGCGCCGCTGCCCGATGCGCAGAGCATGTGGACGAATCCGGATCTGAAGGTCTATAAGGCCGAAATCACACTCGACAGCAACGATATCTCCCTGCGCAGCGGCATGAACTGCAAGGCGGAGATCATTGTCGAGCAATATGCGGAGGCGGTGTACGTCCCGCTGGAGACGGTCCTGCGGGTGGGCGGACGGCCCACCGTCTATGTGCTCCACGAAGACGGGGCGGTGGAGGAGCGCCAGGTCGAGACCGCGCTCGACAACAACAGCGTGGTCCGCATCGCCCGCGGTCTGGAAGAAGGAGAACTCGTGCTGCAGAAGCCCCCGCTGAAAGCCGGGGCGGTGGAGCCTGGTTCGAGGCTCGCCGGGATCCGCGGGGTGAGCACCGACGACATGATGCAGCAGATCCGCGAGAAGCTGAAAGCGGCGGACGAAGCCAAGCCGTGGCAGCCGCCGGCGAGTCCCGAGCCACCGGGGCCGGCGCCCGCGGCGTCGCTCGCGAACGACGCCGCCGGGAAGATGCCGGCCGGGGTTCGACCGGAACAAAACGCCAATCGGGCTCCAGGAACAGAGAGGACCCAATAGATGAGTGCAGTGAGTTTGCCGGAAAAGGAACGGGAGATCGTCAAGCTGGAAAACGCTTGGAAGATCTACCAGATGGGCACCGAGGACGTCAAGGCGCTGCGCGGCGTCAACGTGACGTTCGAGAAGGGCGATTTCTGGGCGATCATGGGACCCAGCGGCTCGGGCAAGAGCACGATGATGAACGTCCTGGGATGCCTCGACCGCTTGAGCTCCGGCGCGTACTACCTGGACGGCCAGGACGTCAGCCAGTTGGACGACGATTCGCTCAGCGAGCTGCGGCTGAGATACCTGGGGTTCATCTTTCAGAGCTTCAACCTGATCCCCCAGTTGAGCGTGCAGCGCAACATCGAGCTGCCTCTGTACTATCTGGGCTGGGACGCGGTGCGCAGCGCCCAGCGCGCCAAGGTGCTGGCCGAGCAGGTGGGATTGGGCGACCGATTGGCCCACCGGCCCACGGAATTGTCCGGCGGCCAGATGCAGCGGGTGGCGATTGCCCGCGCCCTGACCAATGACCCCCAGGTGATCTTTGCCGATGAGCCGACGGGAAATCTCGACACGGCCACGGGCGTGCAGATCATGGAGGTCCTGACCAAGCTGAACGAACTGGGCAAGACCATCGTGATGGTCACGCACGAGGCGGACATTGCCGCCTACGCGCATCGCCGGTTGCACATGATCGACGGCAATATCGACCGGATCGAAGAAGGCGCGGGCCGCACCGGGGCGGGGCACGCCCCGGGCTTTGCGCCTCTGAAAGAACCGGGCAATCCGGCCGTGGGTAAAGTCGAAGGAATCGCCGCGCCGCACCGGGATGCCACGCGCGCGGCGCGCGATGCGTAACGAAGAGCGGATGACTCCATGAGACAAACCCGAATCGTCCGGAATATCTGGCTGGGGATTGAGAACCTCCTGCTGCACAAGCTGCGCTCGTTCCTGACCATGCTGGGCGTGGTCTTCGGGGTCGGCAGCGTGGTGGCCATGCTCTCCGTCGGCGAGGGCGCCAGCAAGAACGCCCTGGACCAGATCCGCAAGCTGGGCAGCAACAACATCATCCTCAGCTCGATGAAGTCGGCCGAGGAGGAGCAGGCCAGCACGTCGCACGCGCACATGAGCGTCTACGGCCTGACGTACGAGGATTACCGGCGGCTCAATTCCAGTTTCGCCAATATCCGGCAGGTCGCGCCGGCCAAGCTGATGCGCAAGGACTCCCGGCTGCGCGAGCGGGCCATGGAGCTGCGCGTGGTCGGGGCGACCCCCGCGTGGTTCGACCTGGTGCCGCGCGCGCTCGTCGCCGGCCGGGTCATCGTGCCGTCCGACCAGGAGCAGCGCGCGCCCGTGGCCGTGCTGACGGAGTTCGGGGCCCGCAAGCTGCTGGCGACGGAGAACACGATCGGCCAGACCCTGCGCATCGGGGGCAGCCAGTTCGAGGTGATCGGCATCATCCAGAGCGAGAGCGGGCAGGCCGGCAATATCCAGATCCCGGACCAGGACATCGACGTCTACATCCCGCTGGAAGTGGCCCAGCGGTACTTCGGGGACATCTTCGGCAAGCGGACGGCGGGCTCGGAGGAACGGGAGAAGGTGGAGCTGCACCAGATCATCGTGCAGGTGGACGATCCGAAGAACGCCGAAGCGGTCGGGGTGGGCATCGAGACCATGCTGAAGCGCTTCCACAACAAGAAGGATTACGCCGTGAGCGTCCCGCTGGCGTTGCTCAAGCAGGCCGAGGCGACCAAGCGGACGTTCAACATCGTGCTGGGCTCCATCGCCGGCATCAGCCTGCTGGTCGGTGGCATAGGTATAATGAATATCATGCTGGCCTCGGTCACTGAGCGGACGCGGGAGATCGGCATCCGCCGGGCCATCGGGGCCAAGCGCAAGCAGATCATCTACCAGTTCCTCATCGAGACGGTCGTCCTTTCGACCACGGGCGGGCTGATCGGCTTGGGCATCGGAGTTCTGATCCCCTCCCTGATCCGGTATTTCTCCGGAATGCCGACTGTCATTACCGCCAACGGAATCTTCCTTCCCTTGTTCGTCAGCATGGCCATCGGGATTGTCTTTGGGATCTATCCCGCCATGAATGCCGCCAGGGTGGACCCCATCATAGCTCTGAGACACGAATAGCATGCAGCAAGCGAAAATCGTACGAAATATCTGGCTGGGCATCGAGAACCTCCTGCTGCACAAGCTCCGCTCGTTCCTGACGATGCTGGGCGTGGTCTTTGGGGTCGGCAGCGTGGTGGCGATGCTCTCCGTCGGCGAGGGGGCCAGCAAAGAGGCCCTGTCCCAGATCCGGCGGCTCGGGAGCAACAACATCATCATCTCCTCGGTCAAGCCGGCGGAAGAGCAGGCGACCAACACGATGCGGGCCTCGATGAGCGTCTACGGCATGACGTACGAGGATCACCGCCGGCTGGCGGCGAGCTTCGAGAACATCCGGCAGACGGCGCCGGCCAAGCTGGTGCGCAAGGACGCCCGCCTGCACGAGCGGACGATGGAGCTGCGCGTGGTGGGGACGACCGCGGAATGGTTCGACCTGGTGCCGCGCGAGGTGGTGGCCGGCCGGCTGCTGATGCGCGCCGACGAGGAACAGCGCGCCCCGGTGGTGATTCTCACGGAGTTCGGGGCCCGCCGGCTGCTGGCGACCCAGAACACGATCGGCCAGACCCTGCGCATCGGGGGCAATGTGTTCGAGATCATCGGCATCATCAAGAGCGAGAGCGGCCAGGCGGGCAATATTCAAATCCCGGACCAGGAGACGGACGCCTACATCTCTCTGGAGGTGGCACGCCGGTACTATGGCGACATTTTTGCGCGGATGACGTCCGGCTCGTTCGAGCGCGAGCGGGTGGAGCTGCACCAGATCATCGTTCAGGTGGACGATCCGAAGCACGTGGTGGCCGTGGCGGCAGGCATCGAGAACATGCTGCTGCGCTTCCACAAGAAGAAGGATTATGTCATGAGCGTCCCGCTGGCGCTGCTCAAGCAGACCGAGGCGACCAAGCGGACGTTCAACATCGTGCTGGGCTCCATCGCCGGGATCAGCCTGCTCGTCGGTGGGATCGGTATAATGAATATCATGCTTGCCTCGGTCACCGAGCGGACGCGGGAGATCGGCATCCGCCGGGCCATCGGGGCCAAGCGCAAGCAGATTATCTACCAGTTCCTCATCGAGACGGTCGTGCTTTCCACGATCGGCGGCCTCATCGGCCTGGGGCTGGGCGTCCTGATTCCGCTGCTGATCACGCACTTCTCCGGCATGCCCACGGTCATTACGGCCAATGGCATCTTCCTGCCGCTATTCATCAGCATGGCCATCGGAATTGTCTTCGGGCTCTACCCCGCCATGCACGCCGCCCAGGTCGATCCAATCGTCGCCCTGCGACATGAATAGGACAGAAGGATGGGACCTATGGGGCGTGGGAGGGTCTCCCGACGCGGAATTCTGCGTTTGCGAACTCGGACTTGAGGCCCGCTGATGCATCGGCGAAAGGATACGGAGGATTTCACGTGTATCCCCGACACGAAGCCGCTGTGTCCGGAAATACCTGCTGTGAAAAGACCGTCTCGCTCTCTGCACCGTCTTACGTCGTCGACCCTTCCAACAGACCCTGCCAAAATGTCCAGAGAACGGCGCAGACCCCAATGATGAACAGCAGCTCAGTCGCTTCTTCCCAGAAGACGGCCCACATCATTTCGGATGCAAACATGCGAAATAGTGCGGCTCGGAGGAAGGCAAATCCGAGGAGACCGGCACCGGCGGCAAAGGCCAGCTTGGCATACGCCAGAGGACTCTCCTTCTTGAGCAACAGGACCAGCAGAGAAGCCGTGAGCATGACGATTGCTGCGATCGGGCAGTACAGGATCTCCAATTGCTGCTGAATGGACGGATGCGAGTAGTTGTAGAAGGTCCTGAAGATGATCGTGTTGTACGAGTTGCTCTGCCAGTCGGCACAGAAGGGAATGAGCGCGAGGACAATGGCCGCGGGGATGATGATGAGGAACATTTGTCTCAAACCGCAGGAGTGGTGGCTGTGCTTGACGCATCCTCTACACAGGCCCACCGCCGCGCATTTGCGGCTCGGATCGGAGAGCATGAGAATTCTTCGATCCACCCCCTCGAATGCGGCAAACGTGATAAAACCGAAGGCAAGCAGCATGCCATAGCTGTGGAGGTACTCGAAGAAATAGGACAGATGGTCGAAGAAAAGGTAGTTGATCGCACAGCAATTCTCGCCGAGGAAAAAGAAGAGCAGCCCCCACCGCAGCGCCGCCAGGTCGAAGGCGGTGCGGCGCCAGAGGATAATAACCAGAGCGAGTGACAACAGAGTATAGGCGGGTTTGATCCCATAGCCACTGGCGACGGCCAAGAACTGCTGGTACCGTGGCATGGGCCGAAAAGGGAATTCAAGCGTATCGCCGGTGCCGGTTTTGAATCTCTCGAAGACCGCGCCGCGAGGTCCGGACACATCGGCAATCCACTCCTGCAGGCCACCGCGCACGTTCGTCGTTTCTGCAAGACCAAGCTTCCGCAGGTGCAGCGTCACAGTCCTGGAAGAGACGCCGGTCGTGCAGATCAGGAGCAGTCGTCTCCCGGCGAACCGGGCAGGGATATCGTTCTGGGACCGGGCTGCCAGAATCTCCGTCAAAGGCCAGTTGTATGCGCCATCGATGTGGCGGAAATCGAACTCACTACGGTTTCGGACGTCGACAAGGAACATCGAGTCATCATTGGCTCGCAACAGCCTTTTCGCCTCTGCAGGGAGGACCGTGGGCACCCGCCCCCAGTAGAACCAGTAGAGCACAAGAGGTATCAGGACGCCGGCGGCTACCAGGGCTGTCGCCAGCCATCGAAACGATTGTGTACGTGCGTCTGTCTCTGAGGTGTCCATCGTTCAACTCCCTCGCGCGTGGCGGGCCAGGACATTGTACACACACGCCGGGATGAGTCTCCCATCCGGCTGCGGATAGGCCTGGCAGCAGCGCCGCACACGCGACAGATCGAATGTGTCCGCGTCTTGAAAGGCATGAATAAAGATCGATTTGATGTGCCGTTCCGCCAGCGTGAACGCCGCACGCGGCTCAAAACCTGAAGCCGCGACTGCATCCAGGATGCCGCGAAGCGTCCTCATCACAGCTTCGCTGTCCGGGGCGCTGCTGGCGGGGCCACTCCATAGCTCATAGATCAGATCTTTGACATGATCGTACTCTTCGCTGTCCAGCCCGAACACCGTGCGATTGGCCAGCGCGTCCATCATTTGGGATGCATTCACGAGCCGATTCAGGGAGACAGTCTCGCCGTCCTCGAGCAGCAGATAGTAGGCCAGATAGAAGCACCTTGGATCGCTGCAGGGCAATGGCGCAAAATCCGACGCCTTGACCCGTGAGTCGCCAGCCTCGTCGAGCAATCTCAGGACATCGGGGATGGTCAGTCGGCCAATTTCAGGGCCGGCACTTGCCGCTCGGCCGGTCAATGCAATGGGTTGGATCATCACGCTTACGACGTTCGGTTGCAGGAAGAAATACCTGAGGATCTCAGGGAACTGGTCCTCGCTGATGCCGCCGGCGGCGGTGACCGTCAGCGAGGTGGAGACTCCAGCCTCTGCCAGTTGGGCGAGGATCTCCCTTTTCTCGTTCAACAGGCGCCGGCCTCGGAGGACTTCGTACACTCGATCGACAAAGCCGTCGAATTGCAGGGATACGATCACATTACGCTGCCGTAGTTGCCGGAGCAATTCCGGCCGGCCAAGCAGCTCCAGCCCGTTCGTGGAGATGCTCACCCGAACAATTTGCGGCCTTGCGAGCGCTTCGTCCACCATCGCGAGCAAATGCGGGTGAAGCAGCGGTTCGCCCCCGGACAGGTTCAGGATATCGATCTGACGCTCCGCCCGGATCAGGGCGTCGATCAGGTCTTTGAACTGTTGCACCGTCATGTCCCATGATTGCCCGGCGTCCCTGATGCAGATCGGGCAGCTCAGGTTGCACCGTGACGTGATCTCCACGATGGGCATGCACAGATGCTGTTCATGCCGGTCGCAGAGGCCGCAACCATGAGGACACGCCAGAGCGGAGGTGCCGGCGTGCTCCTGAGGCATCCAGGCAGGCTTGAGGTATCGCTGCGTTCGCAGATAGTTGTCCACGTCTCGGTACACGAGCGTCCTGGTCTGTCCATGCGTGCGGCAGACCTTCTCAAAGTAGACATCCCGGCCGTCCGTCACGACCTTGGCGGGCACGATCTGACGACAGATGCCGCACACGGAGTGCGTCACGCCGAGCGTCTGGTTCTCGTCAGGCATCCGCGTCCTCCCGTCGCAGGACTCGGGCGGGATTCCCGAGAGCGGTCCGGCCGTCGGGCACGTCCTTGCAGACCACGCTGCCCAGACCGGTCGTGACGTCAGAGCCGATGATGACGCCGCTTCGAACGATGGAGAAGGCTCCGATGACCGAGTTGGCCCCAATGCGGACCCTCCCGATGCGAAAGCCCGCGTGGTTCTTCTCGTGGGTCAGGAGCTTGCAGCCGCCACCGATGAAGCAGCCGTCCTCCAATTCAATCAGGCTCGGAAACATGGCGTCGAAGTAAGTCCAGGGTGCGACGTACACGCCCTTGCCGATCTTTACCCCCATCCGGCGGTACAGTGCCACCTTCACCCTCGACCACGGCAGCTTGCCGGTGAACATTGTCAGAGCATAGCGAGCATGGAATCGCAGGAGAGAGCCGGTGGTGGGGAACAGCACCGCAATGACATCATAGGCATCCCGCCGGGGCAGAAGAAGCGGCGTGCTCCCGCTGCCCGACAGCCATTGCTTCAGCATTTCTCGATCCGCTCGAAGCTGCGTTCTGGCGTCCTCACTCAACATAGAATCGCCTGTCCATCCTTCGATAGAAGAGATTGTACGTACACGCCGGCACCAGCCGACCCGGCTCGCACGGCACAAGGTCCGGGCACAGCAGAGCCCTCGAGCAGTCGAACGTATTTTCATCCATATGCGTGTGCACATATACCGTTCGCACGCTGGCTTCGGCCAGCCGCTGCCGCTCGAAATTCGTCAGCACGCCCCGGGTCGGATACAGCTTCTCCACTAGCTCGCGCAGGGGCGCGAGGTGCTCGGTTCGGCCCTGCGTGTACAACTGGTTGACGGCGTCGGTGAAGAAGTCATCGGCATCGTCCGCGCGAATCAGATAGGAGTCCTGCATCAACCGCTCGATCTGCGCGCGTGCAGCAAACCGGGCGAACGGAAGAAAGGACGTCCCTCGCTTGAGCATATAGCAGATCAGGTAGCATAACGGATGGGCCGACGGCCGCGTCACAAAGTCATCGAAGGTCAGCTCTCCGCCGGATTGCTCGCAGACAATGCGGGCGGCTTCATCAACGGGGATGTGTCGTCTCGGAGCAAAGACGCCGCCCCCCTGTCCTGTGTACGTCATGGTCTGAACGGTGAGGCTGAGGATGAGATCGTTGTGCCGCATGAGGTCCAGGATGTCGTGGATACAATCCTCATTCGTGTCGCGAACCATCACGTGCAGGAGCGTCATCCTGACGCCCGCGCGCGTCAGATTCTCAATGGCCCTGTGTTTCGCTTCCGTAATGTCCCGCCCGTGCAGGCGAATGCTGATGTCGCCGTCCAGCGTGTCGAGGCTGAGAATGACGCAGATGTCCAGCCTCGCCAACTCCTCACAAAGGCCATAGTCTCGGGCCAGGCGAATGCCGTTGGAATTCATCGTGATGCGCCCGATTTCAGGCCGTCTACACTCTCTGAGAATGTCCAGAATCTGAGGGTGCAAGGTGGGCTCGCCTCCGGTAATGTTGATGAGGTCGGCGTTTCCAGCGGAGGCAATGACCCAGTCCACCGTGTGCCGCATCTCCTCGACGGACATGTGGTATACGGGCTGCGTCCTATTGTAGGTGAAGCAGATGGGGCAGCGGAGATCGCAGGCGTTTGTGACGGAGATGACCGGAAGCTGGCAGGGAGATGCGTGCCATGTGCACGGCCCGCAATCGTGTGGACAACCCCGTCTCGGTGGCTTTGACCCAGGCACCGGCGCGCGGTCCGGCATGGCCCGGAGAACCTGTGCGAGGTACCAGCGGTAGTCCGAGGCGATGAGCGCCGGCTCATTGTCGCACGAAGGGCACAGGCTCTGCTGCCACACCTGCTCATCGCGAAAGAACACGCGCGCCGGTACGATCTGCCGGCAGCGCCGGCACATGCCCCTGACCGTCCGGAAGTAGACGTAATCTCGCTCCTGTAGTCTGGTCACATTTGGGCTCCTGCCTGACCGGATGTCACGGCCTGTAGATCTCCGAGAACAGCACCTTCACGTCGGAGGGGTCATGATACGCACCCAGGGGGACGCAGGTGGCCAGACAGCCGCTGCCGACAGCGATCACGTCGTCGCCGACGAACGCCTGCCCGTCGAACAGGACGCCGTCATCACGGTATCGCTTCACGCGGACATCCATCTCGACGCTCCGCCCCGGCCGGACGGCCCCATGAAACTGCACCTGCTGAATACGGACCAGAAGACCCATCCGCGAGAACTCCGAAGACAGCACGATCAGCCAGTTGCCCAATTGGAAAAGGCTCTCCAGGAGCAGGCTCTCCGGCAGACGGGGTTCATCCGAGAGCGGCGCCTTGAGCTGGTATTCCTCAAACGACACCGTCTTGACCCCGCGAATGCTCTCGCGCGGCCGGAAGCTGGTGATCCTGTCAACCATGCGAAACTTCATCAGATTCCGCCATCCACCCGAATCGATTGCCCGTTCACGTAGCTGCTGCGGTCGCTGGCCAGGAAGGCCACGACCTGAGCGACCTCGTCACAGGCGCCCGCCCGCGACAGGGCACAGTGGCTCTCGTACTGCTGCTTCTGTTTCGCGGGCACGTTGCGGCTGACACCCTCGTCCAGCATGCCGGGGACGACGGCGTTGACCCGGATGCCATAGCGGCCCAATTCCCGCGCCAGCGCCATGGTGAATCCCGTGACGCCGCTTTTCGCCGCCGCATAGTGCACGGGCACCTCTAACATGCGCACTCCCGCCAGCGATCCGATATTGATGACGCTGCCGCGCTTGCGCCGAATCATCCCGCGAACGAACGCCTTCGTGACGAAGAACATGCTCTTGAGGTTCACGTCCATCATGCGATCCCAGTCGGCCTCCTCGATCATGACGAAAGGCAAGACCTGCGCGATGCCGGCATTGTTGACGAGCACGTCCACGGGCCCCATGTCTCCTTCGATACGCTCGGCAAGCCCGGCCAGCGCCTTTATCTCCGTGACGTCCAGAGGGAACGATGTCACGTGAAGGCCTTCGGCGGCGAGTTCCTGGTCCAGCCGCTGCGCCACGTTCCGGCCGCTCTGGTACGAGTAGGCGACGCGGCAACCCTCCCGCGCGAGGACACGTACGATGGCCCGGCCGACAGCACCGCTGCCACCGGTGACGAATGCGATCTTATCCCTAAGCACTCTCGGCCTCCCCGGTCCTGTCCGCCAGCTTCCGCTGGATCAAGTGAACAAACACAGCTACGGTCAGTATGCCGGGCACTTCGATCTTCTTCAGCCCGGGCCTGAGGGATTCGGGAGACACTTCCGGCAGGGCCTTGCGCAATTCCGCCAGGGCCTGCTCTGTCAGATAACCATTGACTTCGTATATGCCGCCCGGGATCCACTGACTCGCCTGTCTCTCGAATTCATCTGCTTCGATCGTGATGCCAAACGTCTCCTCGATCAGGAAACTCAGATCCAGCAGGTCGATGGATTCGGCGCCGAGGTCGCCCATCAGGACGCTCTCCATCCGGACCTGCTCCGCGCGCACTCCCGTGACCTCGCGGATGAGCGGTGTCAACTCCCGAAAGACCGCCTCTTCTGTCATTGTCTGCCTCTATACTCTACAATCTGCTCAAGACGTTTTCTGCGCGGGGGTGCCGGCCTGTCGTCCGCGTAACCCACGGCGATGAGGCAGGTGGGCTCGAATCCGGCGGGCAAATCCGTTGCCGCCTTCCATACCTCTGCCGCCAGCAAGGGAGCGGTCATGACGCACGCACCCAGGCCCAGGGCGTGGGCGGCCAGCAGGATATTCTGACAGGCCATCGCCGTGCTGACCGCCTCGCCGGAAACCAGGTCGCTCGTCCCGGCAGCGAGAAGCGATCTGCCCAGGGCAGGACTTGCCTTGTGCAGCGCCAGGATGACCACTGGGGCCTGATCGAACACTCCCGCAAAATGAATGATCTCTTCCGCATGGCCGGCGACGAGTCGATGAGCAACGGAAAGCGACCTTCGGAGCGACGCCCGTATCTGCTCCGCCAGCCTGGCGATGGTCTGTCCGTCCTGAAATACAAGGAACTTCCACCCTTGACGGTTGTGGTTGGACGGAGCCCAGCGGGCCGCTTCGATCAGGGCATCGATCTGCGCGCGGGCCGGTTTGCGGGTCGAGAACTGACGGACGGATCGTCGCGACCTTATCAGTTCGAGAAGCTCCGGAAAGTCCATCAGGCATATCTCCGTAGGATGAGAGTGGCGTTCTGGCCACCGAAGCCAAAGGAGTTCGACAGGACGGTCGATCCCGTGAACATTCGTGCGCTGCCCGCCACATAATCCAGGTCGCACTCGTCATCCCGCGTCTCGAGATTGATGGTGGGGGGCACCACGCCATGACGGATCGTCAGGGCCGCGGCGGCGGCTTCGGCGGCGCCACTGGCGGCCACCATGTGCCCGGTCATCGATTTGACGGCATGAACGGGTATACGGTAGGCGTGAGGGCCGAGCAAGCTCTTGATGGCCGCCGTCTCGACGGCATCGTTCTTGACCGTTCCCGTGCCGTGGGCGCTCACGCAGTCGATATCCTGTGCCTCCAGACGTGCAGCCTTCAACGCCGCCTTCATGCTCTGAATCGCGCCCCTTCCCGAGCCGTCCGGGTCGGAGACCCGGTAGGCATCCAGGGAACTCCCGTACCCGACGACCTCCGCGTAAATGCCCGCCCCACGGGCCGACGCGTAATCCAGAGTTTCAAGAACGACAAAAGCGGCTCCTTCGCCAAGCACGGTGCCCTTGCGTGTGGCGTCGAAGGGACGGCACGCCTGCCGGGGCTTGTCGTTCTCCTTGGAGAGCACCCGAAGCAGGGCAAATCCTCCCAGGCCGAGCGGACTGAGCATGCTGTCTGTGGCGCCGGCCAGTGCGAGGTCGGCCATGCCTTCGCGCAACATCTGCCACGCCTCACCAATCGCCTGGGCTCCCGCGGCACAGGCCGAACCGTTCGTGTACCGGCCGGCCAAAAGACCGTAGGCAGCACCGAGAAGGTTGCTCGTGCAGTCCAGCGGCGTTTGCAGGGGCCGATCCATCTGATGGGCGACAAAAGAACTGACAAGGGCTTGGCCGAAATCTACTGAGTCGGCGCAAAAGGTCAACTCCTCCAGTGGAATCGCTTCCAGACCGACGCCCACGTGCAACAGGCCGGACCGCAGCTCGCGGGCCGACAGTCCGGCGTCGCTTACCGCCTCGGTCGCGGCCGCCAACGCGAGGAACACCTTGCGATCGCGGCAACCTCGCGACGCAGGGAAGCGCTCGCAAATCCGTTCCATGTCCAGATCCGCAACTTCTCCTCCAATCTGAACCGGCAGTGCCGAGGCATCGAAGAGCGTGATCGGGCCAATACCCGATCGGCCCGCCGTGAGATTCGACCAGAATCGCTTCACCGTGCTGCCCAGCGGACTCACCACGCCAATACCAGTGATCACGATGCGACGCATGTCTCTTCCAGAACGAACGACGCCTGTTCGCTTCCATACCCGAAACAATCTGCCAGCACCTTCTGACGGCCCGCCTCCCTGCCACAGAGCCCAACGGCCAGCGCTACCTGGACAGGCGCAGCCGCCGCAAAAAGATTCCCCAAATGTCGCTTCGGCCGTAGCCAATGCCGGGGCATAAGCCCTGCCTCGGTCAACGCGCGGTCCTCCGCGTCTGAAATCACGGGTTCGCCGTCACCGGCAGCCACAACTATGGGGCTAACGCCGGTTCTGAGCCCGGAGATAACAGATGAGAATGTGTCTTTCATAGCCGAATCGCCCGGTGTTGACCGCAGAGCATAGTCAGCGATTCTTGCGTGGGCCCGTCTTCCCCTTTGGCCGGCATGCGCCTCGGATTCGAGCACCAGAAACGCCGCTCCCTCTCCGGGGATGCAGCCCTGTCCATGCTGCCCCCAGGATTCAAAGAGGCCCAACTGCATCAGGTGTAGGAACGAAATCTCACGGGTCTTGACATCGCAGCCCCCGACCAAGGCGCAGGGCACATCGCCCCGCTGGATGGCACGCACGCCGGCGGCAATGGCCTGGGCCCCCTGGCCCTCCCAGGGCGTGTAAACGGCGTTGGGGCCCCGGATGTTTTGGAGGATGGACACGAAACAGACGGGCATGTTAGCGAGGATGCGAAACGACAATACCGGTCGAGCCTTCCTCAAGGCCACCCGCCCAAACCGCTCCGGGTCCAGGCCGCCATCAGATCCGGCGGCATCCCTGACAATCCGGCCGATCTCAGAGGCCGGCATGCTCGATACCCCCGTCGAGCCGTACAGGGCGATTTGTTCAGCCGGATACGTCTCATCAGGCCGCACCCCTGCGTCGCCCAGCGCAAGGTGCGCGGCGACCGCCGCCATCTGCGCACTGCGGTCCATCAAGCGAAGCATTTTGTTCTCGGGGAAATACGCCTCGGCGTCAAAACCAACGACCGGGGCGCAACAGTGACATGGGAATGACGTCGTGTCGAACGCGGGGGCGGAGGCCGCGACCTCACCCCGGTCCATGCGGGTCAGGACGGCGCCGACGCTGTTGCCCAGCGGGGTCACCAGCCCTATGCCGGTTACGACGACATTCACTGCCACGGACACGTTCTCCTCTTCAACTCCCAGACAGCCATAAGTTCATCAGGGCGGAGCGTTTCGTTTCCAATTGTGGGTCATCGACATACTTGAAGGCGAAGACCATTCCTGTGGTAACAACGATCCGACCGTTGCAGGAAGCCGTGGCGGAGACTTTGCCCCCACTCATGTTCACAGATTTCACCTCGGTCTGGTACGTGAGGCAATCCCCTGGACGGACCGGCTCCCGAAATTTTGTCCGTTCCAGGATCGTCAGTATGGCCTTGGCGTCGCGCTGGTACTGGTCCTTGAGGGTGGCCTCCAACAGCAGGCCCGACAGTTGTGCGACGCCCTCGATGATCAGCACGCCCGGCATGATGGGGCGACGGGGGAAATGGTCGTCAAAAAAGTCCTCGCTCAACGCCACGTTCTTGGTCGCCTCCGCCGAGGTTCCAATCTGCCACCCGGTGATTCTGTCGATCAAGAAGAACCGCATCTACTTCTCCCATCTTCGCGACCAACCTCGCTCATGTCCGAGTCTGCTGGCCAGAGTCACTCTTCCGGACCGGCCCCGTGGCAATGCTACTTCTCTTCTGCGCGGCTCGTGACTATCCACCCATTGTGCACGCAGTCACACGCAGGGCTCCGATCCCAACGCCGGCAATCCGCCACGCCCCGCAGGGCCGCTCATCCTGTTTCAATGGCATCGTGTTGACAATGCCAGCATTATACAACGATCACCCGGCAATGGGAACATCTGCTCGTTCGGAGGATCTGTGTTGCCTCGCACAACAGTCTTCGCGATTTATCGGTCCGGGAGACGGACCCATCCGGCCTATGCCTTGCACGTCGCGGCTTCCTCTGATACAATGGTACCAAGGTGAGGGAAGAACAGCGTGTTTGGCAAGGTGTGCATGGGACGGACGAGAATCGCACGGGATATTCTGCTGGGCATTGAGACCTTGCTTCTGCATCGGATGCGTTCCTTGCTGACCATGCTCGGCGTCGTGTTCGGAGTCAGTAGTGTCGTGGCCATGCTGTCCGTCGGCGAGGGCGCCAGCACGGAGGCCCTGGAGCAGATTCGCCGCCTCGGCAGCGACAACATCATCCTCTCGTCCACCCGATCGGCCCAGGAAGATCAGGCCGTCGGCCGGTTCTCCTACATGAGCGTCTACGGGCTGACGTACGCGGATTTCACCCGGATTCTCGAGAGTTGCGGCAATATCCGCCAGACCGCCCCGGCGAAACTGGTGCGCAAGGACGCCCGCCTGCTCGAGCGGACGATCGAGCTGCGCGTCGTGGGGACGACCCCCGAGTGGTTCGATCTCGTCCCCCGCCCGGTACTGGCCGGACGGGTGATTCTGCCCCACGATCGGGACCGGCAGGCCCCCGTCGCCGTGCTCACGGAATTCGGCGCCCGCAAGCTCCTGGCCAACGCCAACACCGTCGGCCAGCTCATCTTCCTGGGGGGCGACAACTTCGAAGTCATCGGCATCATCCAGAACGAAAGCGGCAACGCCGGCAGTATCCAGGTGCCGGACCAGGACGTGGATGTCTACATTCCCATCGACGTCGCCATGGACTACTTCGGCGACATCGCCACCCGGGTCAGCTCCGGCTCGCGGGTGCGGGAGCGCGTGGAACTGCATCAGATCATTGTCCAGGTCGAGGATGTGTCCCGCGTGGAGGTGACCGCGGCGGCGATCGAGAGCGCGTTGCGGACATTCCACAACAAGGAAGACTACGCAATCAGCGTCCCGCTGGCGCTGTTGCAGCAGGCGGAGGCGACCAAGCGGACGTTCAATATCGTGCTGGGCTCCATCGCCGGCATCAGTCTACTCGTCGGTGGGATCGGTATAATGAATATCATGCTTGCCTCGGTCACCGAGCGGACGCGGGAGATCGGCATCCGCCGGGCCATCGGGGCCAAGCGCAAGCAGATCATCTACCAATTCCTCATCGAGGCCGTCGTGCTGTCCACGATCGGCGGTCTCATCGGTCTGGGGTTGGGTGCCCTGATTCCCTTCCTCATCACCCATTTCTCTGGCATGCCCACGGTCCTTACCGCCAATGGCGTGTTTCTGCCTCTGCTGATCAGCATGGCCGTGGGGATCATCTTTGGGCTCTATCCCGCCCTGCACGCCGCCCGGGTCGACCCCATTATCGCGCTGCGCCACCAGTAGCAAGAAGCATAGGAGCTATGGGACCCATAGGACCGATAGGACTTCTTTCGTGAGGCGGCTGACGGTCTTTCCCCTTTGCCTGTCTCCTTCCTCTGTCGTCTCCGGCCGACGGGAATGCCCTGGCTTGGATTCCGGCGAGAAGTTGTAACCGGCGTTGGCAGGCGGACACTATCTTAGTGAAAACGTGGCACGTGCACCTGGGTGGATTCTGTGGGGATCGAAATCTGAAGGGAGTTGACGATGAGAAAGATAGCGCTAGCGGGTTTCCTGGTCGTGAGTTTGCTGATGGCGGTCGGGGTGCTCGTCGCCCAGGACCGGGGTCGCGGTCCCGGCCCGGGCGGGGCGATGGGACCTTGGCTCGATGACCTCGACAAAGCTTATCAGGAAAAGAACATGGACAAGGTCGGCGAATTGATCGCCAAGATGAAGGAGCAGCGGCAGCAGTTTCCGGGACGTGGGGGCCAACCCGGTCCCGGCGGTCCCCCCGGCGGGATGCGCGGTCCCGGCGGCGGCCGCATGGGACCGCCGGGTGCGGGCGGATCGTCGATGAGCAAGCCCCCGCTGGCCAAAAATGAGGCCGAGAAGAAGATCCTGGCTGTTCTGGATGAGCTGGACCCGCGCGGGGGAAGGGGCATGCTGAACGTGCCGGCGGAGGATGGCCGGCTCCTGCGGCTCCTGGCGGAGACGATCGGCGCCAAGCAGATTGTCGAAATCGGCACTTCGAACGGCTATTCGGGCCTCTGGCAGTGCCTGGCCCTGAAGGCGACCGGCGGCAGGCTCACCACTTTCGAGATCGACGCCGAGCGCGCCGCCCTGGCCCGGCAGAACTTCAAGAAGGCCGGCGTCGATGATCTCGTGACGTTGGTTGAAGGGGATGCCCACGAGAAAGTGGCGCAGGTCCAGGGCCCGGTCGACCTGTGCTTCATCGATGCCGACAAAGAGGGGTACAGTGACTACCTGACCAAGCTGCTGCCGAAGGTTCGCCCCGGCGGCCTGATCGTCGCCCACAACATCACTCCCGGCATGGCCGACCCGAAGTTCCTCGCGGCGATCACTACCAATCCGGACCTGGAAACGGTCTTTTATCAGCAAGGCGGCGGCGTCAGTGTGACGCTGAAGAAACGCGGTCTGTAGCCGATACGCGCGCGGCCCTGAGCAGCGTACGTATCCTGACGATAGCTCCTATACGAAGGGGGTGCCGGTGTATCCTTGCCGCAGTGATGTACGGGAGACCATCGGCACCCTTTATCTCCATCCGGTTGCGGTCACGTTGACGTGCGGCTTCTTACACGTGGGGTGCCGGCAGGTTCACCCGATGACGAGCAGCGCAGGACACCCTCGGCACCCCTGATTATCCTACCCGACGTTATTCCACGCCACAAGTCAAGTCACTGGCATCGCCAAGGCCGAAGCATGTGCCGGCTTGGCAGAACCCATGCCGGGTGCCACCATGGCCCATCATATCAGCGTGGTCAGGGTACTACGCTTCGGTGTGGCACCCAATCCGCAGGCGATCGGATCGAACCTATGCTTCGGTTTTGATGATAACATTGGCCGGTTCTCGTGGGGGTGTAGGCCGAATGTCCCTTTCGACGAAATCCGGCTCTTGTATGGTGTGCCGGTGGCGGTGTAGAGTGATTTCTGGCCGCCGATTCAGTACAATTCCGGGCCGTATGATTTGAAAGGTGATTTTATGGTATCGAATGTAGTAATCGCCGGATGCACCGTTCTTGCTGTCCTGTCGGGGGCGGGCGGTGGTCAGCCGGCGGACCCGGACCCGAACCGGTTCGCGCCGGAGATCAAGGCGTTCGCGGAATGGGACAGCCGCAATGCCGTTCCGGCCGATCCGGTGCTGTTTGTCGGCAGCTCGAGCATCCGCCTGTGGCGCACGCACGAGAGTTTTCCCGATCTGCCGGTGGTCAACCGGGGCTTCGGCGGCTCCCAGGTCTCCGATATCATCCACTTCGCCGACCGCGTGGTATTTCCCTATAAGCCGAGGGTCATCGTCTTCTATGCGGGGGACAACGATCTGGCCGCCGGCAAGTCCGCCCAACGGGTGTTCGAGGACTGCCGCCGGTTTATCGGGCTTGTGCACGGGCGCCGGCCGGCGACGCGCATCGTTTTCGTCGGCATCAAACCGAGCCGCGCGCGGTGGTCGCTCTGGGCCGAGGCGCAGAAAGCGAACGATCTGCTGGCGGGTTTCTGCAAGAGCGATAATCGCCTTTTTTTCACCGATCTGGGCACACCTCTTCTCGGTCCGGATGGCACGCCCGTGGCCGACCTGTTCCTCAAGGACCAACTGCACCTCAATGCCCAGGGCTATGCTGTCTGGAGCAAGGCCCTGGCCCCTGTTCTGCGGAAGATTTTCGTGTCTTGCGTCCCCAAAGAGCCGAATAACGGAAGCAGGGCCCGCGTAGGGCGCTGGGCCCTCCCTGACGGTGCCTGGGGCGGCCGGTCGCGCCTTTGTGGGTCGTCACCCGCCGCCGACCTCGATTTTGGCACCGGGGCCTGATTTTATTTGCATTAACGACGCCCCAGTGGTAATATTATCGGGTCCTTGCCAGATGATGACTAGGTGCAACTGGGGGTATAGGACTCGGGCCTTGGCACGGACTTGGCCATAGGTTGGCGGCGCTGGGCACGGAAGCGACTGTGGACGAACGTACATCCCCGACGCGCAGCGGCGCTGCGGGCACGTTGACATGATTGGCCATAAACATTTGTCCCATGAGGAGGAACAACGATGAAAACTGGACTCTGCCGTAGATGGTCTCTGGCCGTTCTGCTGGGCGCGGCCCTGTCCCCGCTCGCGCTGGGCGTCACCACGTTGCGCGTGGGCGACGGCGAAACCGATCTCAAGACGATTCAGGCCGCGGTGGATGCGGCGGCGGCCGGCGACACCATCATCATCAGCCCCGGCACATACAGCGGGCCGGGCAACTACGATGTCGATCTGCAGGGCAAGTCCCTCGCCATCCAGGGCGTCAACCCGCTGGATCCCAATACGGTCGAGAACACGATCATCGATTGTGCCGGAACGCCCCAGGAGCCGCACCGGGCCTTCTACGTGGTCGACTGCAATGACCTCGTGATTTCGGGCCTGACGATCACCCATGGCCGGGCCTCCGCCGGCGGGGCGATCTACTGCCAGAAAAGCACGTTGGACCTGATGTACTGCCGGATTCTCGACAACGGCACACTGGACGGCGGGGACGAGGACGCCAACGGCGGTCCCGGCGGCGGCCTGTACTGCGAGAATGCCATCGTTCAGGTCGTGGGCTGCCTCATCCGTGGCAACACGACCGGTCGGGGAGCCGCCTCCAAAGAGGGGCAGGGGGGCATCGGCGGCAACGGCGGCGGGATTTGCAGCGTGAATTCCGACATCAGCGTGATCTCCTCCACGGTGTCCCGCAACACGGCGGGCACCGGCGGTGACGGTGGCCGGGGCACGGGCGGCACCGGCGGCGACGGCGGCGGCATCTGCGGCGATACGGTTCGCATGGCCAATTCCACCGTCTCGCTCAACGTGGCCGGGGCCGGCGGACCAGGCGCCCGCTGTGGCCGGGGCGGTCGCGGCGGCGGTCTGTATGCCGATACCGCCACCCTGGACCGGTGCATCCTCGAAGCCAACCGCGCGGGCGATGAAGGAATGCCGAGTGCGGACGCCAACGATGTTCAAGGCTCCGGCGCCGGGGACGGCGGCGGCCTCTTCAGCAATCTGCTGGATGTCACCAGCGGCCTGGTCACGGGCAATCAGGCCGGCCGCGGCTATGTCGCGGACCCTGCCGGCTGGGTGGACCACGGCAACGGCGGCGGCCTCTGGTGTGCGGCCGGGGCTGTTCGCCAGTGCACCGTCTCGGGCAATGCCGTCTGCCAGACCACGTCGCGCGCCGACGTCAACGATTCCTCATCGAGCGGCCGGGGCGCCGGCATCTTCTGCACCGCGAACGTGGTGGTGGCGAACTCCATCCTGTATGGAAATACGCCCGATCAACTCGCCGGGCAGGACTGCAACAATGTCGTCTACTGCAATATCAAAGCGGACCTGTGTCCCGCGGGCGAGAACAGCGCTTTCGAGGACCCGGTGTTCGTGAAGAACGGCGGCTGGGTCAACGCCCGGGATCCCAACGTGGCGGTCGAGCCGAACGACCCCAACGCGGTCTGGGCCCAGGGTGACTATCGTCTGAAGGTCACCTCCCCGTTGCTCGATGCCGGCGATCCGAACTACGTGCCGGGGGCGGACGAGCTGGATCTGAGCGGCCATCCGCGGCGCGCGGATGCGGCGATCGATGTCGGCGCCTACGAGTCCTCGGCCCGCGTGCCGGTCTACCGGTTCTGGTCTCCCACGACGGGAAAGCACTTCTATACCATCAGCGAGACCGAGAAAGACAAACTCATCAGTCAATACGCGGACATCTGGACGTTCGAAGGGCCCGCCTACTATGCGTACAACCGGGCCAGCGATCCGAATCTGCTGCCGGTCTACCGGTTCTGGTCGGACAAGCTCGGCAGCCATTTCTACACGATCAAAGAGACCGAGAAAGACAAGTTGATCCACCAATACTCCGACGTCTGGACCTTCGAAGGCACGAAGTTCTACGCCTATCCGGCGGGCCGGCAGCCGGCGGGAACCAAGCCCGTCTACCGCTTCTGGTCCGACAACCTCGGCGGCCATTTCTACACGATCAAAGAGACCGAGAAGGACAAGCTGATCAACCAGTATGCCGACACGTGGTCGTTCGAAGGTGTGGCCTGGTATGCCCACGCGACGCTGGGACCGGCGCCGGTCGATCCGAACGCCGCCGTCTACGAGTTCCAGGCCGGCATGCTGGAGGCGGTGTGCAAGCTCACGCTCAAGGCGCTCATCGACGGCAAAGAGGCCAAGATCGACAAGCCGGAAGTCACCTACACCCCGGACAGCGGCTACCTGCGCATGACCGTGGACCTCAAGGGTTTCAAGACCACCATGAACGAGCTCCTCGTGCAGACCGCGTTCCTGCAACAGGAGGCGACGATCGGCGGCGGCGATGGCGACGGCACCGCCCAGGTCCCCATCGTGCTGTCCGGCAATGTCGTTTTCGCGGGCCGCACGCCCCGGGGGCCTTTCGACATGGACCCCAACACGCTGACGTTCCCGACCACGGCCAGCGGCGCTCTGACCGGCAACAATGAATCCTTCACCCTCGGTGGCTCGGTCACCGTGGACGGCAACAAGATCGATGTCAGCCTGGTGGTCCGGGCGACCGAGTTTGCGACCGGCGGGCCGGGAATGTTGGACACCTCGCTCCTGCCGGACTCGCTCAGCGCCCGGATGGACGGGACCTTCCAATGGTCTTGCCAGGGGCAGGAGAACCTCCTGCTGGAAACGACGGTCAAAGGCAGCGTCCTCCAGATTTACGTGACCTCCGCCCAGATCAAGACGACGGGCATCTGGCAGGGCAAGGAATTACGCTGAGGCGGCGCACGGCGGCCGCACCATTCCGAAAGCTTTCCGACCTCGCGGGCGGCGCGACCGCCCGCGAGGTCGGAGCAAATCTGCGTCTCCCGATCGGTCACCTGCGATGGATGCCGGCGGAGGGCGTAATTGCTCCACCCATCTATCGCATTGCACCCGCACTTCTGGTATCCTTTCTGGAACCGTTCCACCACCGGGGTTGGACATCAGTGGAGTTGCTCGATGAGAGTCTACGGCGTATCGTTCCTGGCGGCCCTTTTCCTACCCGTGTGCTTGTTCGGCGCCCGGACGCCGGAGCTGCGCGGGGTCTGGGTCCACGGCACGCAGATCAAAACGCCGGCCGCCGCGGACGCTCTCGTCGCCAGGCTCGATCGCGCGAACCTCAATGCGGCTTTCGTCCTCGTGTGGTATTGGGGCGGCCAGGCCTATTTCCAGAGCAGCCTGTGCCCGATGGGCGAAGGCGTCCAGCCCGGCTACGACCCGCTCGGCTACCTGGTCCGGCAGTGCCACCAGCGCGGCATTCAGGTGCATGCCTGGTTTGTCACCGGGGCCTACGGCGCGCCCGAAGTCCGGCACGTCCTGGACAAACACCCGGACTGGGCCGTGCAGGACGGCGCGGGCGGCATCTGGTACGACTTCAGCAAGCCGGAAGTCCGCCGCTTCGAAAGCGACCTGATGATCGAGTGCCTCCGCAAGTACGACATCGACGGTCTCCATTTCGACTACATCCGCTACGGCCCGCACCAGTGTTATTGCAGCTATTGCCAGACGACGTTCGCCCGCCGCTACGGCTTCCCGCCGGTCACGCGGGAGCGCCTCACCACCTTTCCCACCGGCGCCACGATCACGGCCAACCCTCTGGCCAAGCCCACCACGGCGCTGGTCATCGCCGAGTTCTACGACGGCACGCCCGCCATGGCTCTCAACAAGCTCGGCCGGGGGGCGGTGCTGCTGCTGAACTGGCACGCGGAGAATGAGATGCCGCCCGCCGTAGCCGAGACGGTCAAGCTCGTGCTGGGCATCTGGACGACGAACGATGCCCCCATCTATCTCACGACGACCGCTGCGAACCGCGCCCAATATGGCGGCAGTGCCCTGGAAGCCGCCCGGGCCTCTCTGACCCGGCTGGGCTACCGGCCCACCTCGATCCCCCCGGAGAAAATCGCCGCCCTGACGGCCAACACCGTCCTCGTCCTGCCGGCGGTCTACCTGATCCCGGAGGGCACGGCGGATGACATCGAGCGGTTCGTCCGCAAGGGCGGCAAGCTGCTGATCATCGACGGCCCCACCAGGTCCATCTCGCTTGCTGCCGTGCAGCGCATCACCGGTTTCGCCGCCGGCGGCCGGTATCTCAACCGCGAGGACGTCATCAAGTCCACCGGCCGCAGTCCGCTGGCGCCCAAGGGCTTGCACCAGATGAACCTCTGGGACTGGAAGCGCCGCCAGGCCAAGTGGGCCGAGTTCCGCAAGCTGGGTGTCACGGAGCTGGTCCGCGACGTGTACCGGCGGGTCAAGGGCCTCAAGCCCAACGTCCAGGTCAGCGCCGCGGTCATGAGCACCCTGGAGTCCGCCGAGGCGGCGTACCAGGAATGGCCCCGCTGGCTCCGCGAAAAGACCATCGACTTCGTGGTCCCCATGGCCTACACGGACAACCCGAGTGAGCTATCCCGCCAGATCGCCCAATGGAAGAAGGTCGATCCCTCGTTGCAGCGTATCATCCCGGGCCTCTCCATCTACCAGGATGACACCGGCAAGCCCGCCCCGCGCAATATCGACCTCATCCGCCGCCAGCACACTCTCTGCCGTCAGCAGGGGGCCCACGGCAACCTGTATTTCTCGATGGAGTACCTGACCGACCCGCTGATCGGCGTCTTTCGCACCGAGTTCTACCCCACCGAAGCGCCGGTTTATGTTCCGCCGCGCCGCCTGCCGTGACCCCGACGCGCCCGAGCCAATGACAGCCGAAAGAAACGAAAAAAAGCGAAAGAAGGTGGAGCACAGCCGCCCTCGGCTGTGGACCCTTGTCATTCCCGCGCCGGAACGTCAGCCCCGAGAAGTGCTCACTCTGGCCCAGGAACAGGGGGCAGGAATCCAGATTCTTCACCACGGAGCACACCGAGACCACGGAGAAAATGGAACCGCAGACGCCGTCCTGAGCACAGCCGAAGGATGAACAGGGATGAACGCCGATACCCGATCCTGTCATTCCTGCGGAGGCAGGAATCCAGATCTTTTGACCGCGAAATACGCAAACCACGCGAAACAAACCAGGAGATCATCCACAGATCATGTCATTGCGAGGAGCGCAGCAAAGCCTGCCCCTGCGCAGGCAGGGGCGGCAATCTCCAGATTGGCACGGATTCGGAGGGGTAAATCTGCGAAAATCTGGTGCGTCAGTGAAACTGTCGTTGTCTTGTGATCTGAAAGGAGGTCACCATGGAATGACCCGTTTGCCATGTAGCCCCACAGGCATGCCGTCGGGTAACCGCGCGGTATGGAGCCCTGTGTGGGCAAAGACATGAGCCGTAGCGCAAGCGAACTCGATTTGGCCTCGTGATACGAAGTCGAGAGCGGCCAAGCTTCCAGATTGGATGAAGCCTACCACCGTCCCTGAAGCAGCGGGTGTGTGCAGGGGGCGGGCTCTCCGGGGTTGGTAGAGACGGCGCGTGTCGAAAGAGAACGATGGGAACTGAGAGACCCTTTTCGGCCCAGGGCAAGCCTGAGACGGTCCGGGGGAATCCATAACCCCGGTCCGTGCCGTCGAGGGAGTCGGAGGGGCTCATAGTAGCGTCGAAGCGGGGTAATGCCCGTGGAGCGAAGGAGCCCTGACGGAATCGAAGCCGACGCAAGAGAATGAGGAGACCCGCTTGCAGGAACATCTTGCCACTACGGGGGAACCGGACGATCTGCCGGAGACGTTTCGCGTCAACGGCGAGGGTCTGCCGGAGAAAGTCTTTTCTTTGAGGCAGAAGCTATATCGTAAGGCGAAACGGGAGCCGAAGTTTCGGTTCTATGCCTTGTACGACCGGGTGTACCGCGAGGACGTGCTCCACGCTGCCTGGCGACGGGTGCGAGCGAATCATGGCTCTCCCGGCGTCGATGGCGTGAGCATGGAGGCGGTGGAACAATCCGAAGGCGGGGTCCGGGACCTTCTGGAGACGATCCAACGATCACTCCAGGACAAGACCTATCGACCCCAACCAGTGAAGCGAGTGTACATTCCCAAGGCCAACGGCAAGAAACGGCCGCTGGGCATCCCGACGGTGAGAGACCGGGTGGTGCAGACGGCGGTGCTGCTGCTCTTGGAGCCGATCTTTGAGGCGGACTTCCTGGACTGCTCGTATGGGTTCCGTCCGGGCCGCAACGCCCATCAGGCGTTGGCCCAGATCCAGAGGAACTTGGAGCAGGGCCGGCGGGAGGTGTACGACGCGGACCTGAGTAGCTACTTCGATACGATTCCCCACGACAAGCTGATGGCTTGTGTCCAGAAACGGGTGTCGGACCGTAGTGTCCTGCATCTGCTCCGGATGTGGCTATCGGCGGTGGTGGTGGAAGCGGGCGAAGGGCCGGACGATCCGCCGAAATACCATCGACCGGGGCAGGGGACGCCACAAGGTGGGGTGATCTCCCCGCTGTTGGCGAATCTGTACCTGCACTGGTTCGACTACAAGTTCCACCGGGAGGATGGCCCGTATCGCTGGGCCAATGCCCGGTTGGTGCGGTACGCCGACGACTTCGTCATTCTGGCGAAGTATGTCGGGCAACGCATTGAGCAGTTCGTGAAGCAGACGTTGCAGGAGTGGATGCAGTTGCAAGTGAACCGGGACAAGACCCGCACGGTGCGGTTGTACCAGCCCGGCGCGAGTCTGAACTTCCTGGGGTATACGTTCCGCTACGACCGCGATCGCTACGACCCAGAGGGACGTTATCTGCACCTGACGGTCAGCGAGAAATCGCTCCAGCGGGTGCGGGATCGGCTCAAGGAGATGACCGGTGCCTCCCAGTGCTTCACGCCGATCCGGCCGATGATCGACCGGATCAATCGGATGCTGCGGGGCTGGCAAGGGTACTTCTCACAGGGCCACCTCAGCGATGCCTATCGGGACGTGGACAGCTACACTCAACGACGGCTGAGCACTCATCTGCATCGACGCAGCCAGCGTGCGTACAAGAAACCGGCCCACGTGACGTGGTGGGACCACCTGCAACGCCTGGGGTGGACCCCGCTGCAGAAGCGGCTGGTGAAGCTGTGACAGCCAAACGAAGAACGATCCGTGAGAGCCGGATGCGGGAAACCCGCCCGTCCGGTTCGAGGAGGGGGGACTGAGCGGCTCTGTGGTCGCTCAGTCCTCTACTCTACCGCAATCTGCGGACACTTCTTCTTGAACCACAAATGGCACGAATCCCACGAATATTCGTGTAAACGGTCTGATTCGTTCTCTTGCCCTTTCTCTTTCTTGCCCCTTGTCACCTGTCACTTTTCCCTTCCTGCGGGCCACTTTTCGCTTGCGTGCTTTGCACGCACCCGCCATAATATCTTCCACCGAAGCACCCCTGATGAAACTGCGACGAGGCGGTTGTAGTCCTATATGGGCCGGCCAAATATGGTGACGCTGTGGATTTGGAGAGGCCGAAATGAGTGGGATAGCTGCTGAAGTCCGAGAGCCGAGAGGAAGAACCAAACAGAAAAAGGATAGGACAGACTGTCCCGGGTTTGCTTGGCTGCCTAGCCTGGTCGTGCTCGGCTTTGGGATATGCCTGGATGTCCTGGCATTGGGCCAATCCACCGATGTTGAACTCTCCGTTACCCTGCCGACGTGGCGTTGGGATAGTGTAGCGGCGGCACTGAAAGACCCCAGCGATGAGGTGCAGAGAGCAGCCCTGGAGTGGCTGGCAGGCCTGCCTGAGGGGCGATACGCCGAGCCACCCGCGACAGCGGCAGCATACTTTGCTGAGGTCTTGAAAGATAGGCTTGCAGGCGAGGGGTCCAGTACGGACCTGGATAATGCCCTGCGATCACTCCGGTGGGCCAGGGAGGCAGGTGTATTGGCGGCGTCAAGGGTGGCTGAACTGCTCAAGAGTCCCGACGACAACGTACGCAACTCGGCCGTCGGTGCGTTGGGTCAGATGGGAACGGCAGCAGCCCATGTCGCTCCGCAGGTAGCTGAACTGCTCGAGAGTCCCGACGACAGCGTACGCAGATCGGCCGCCGACGCGTTGGGTCAGATGGGAATGGCAGCAGCCGGTGTCGCTCCGCAAGTAGCTGAACTGCTCAAGAGTCCCGACGACAACGTACGCAGTTGGGGCGCCGACGCGTTGGGTCAGATGGGAACGGCCGGGGCCCGCTACGCTCCACAGGTAGCTGAACTGCTCAAGAGTCCGGACGACAGCGTACGTAGCTGGGGTGCCTATGCATTGGGTCGGATGGGAACGGCAGGGGCCAGCTACGCTCCGCAGGTAGCTGAACTGCTCAAGAGTCCCAAC